>Ga0080013_1000182_pt1 | contig 89635 bp, 108 predicted proteins | sample ETNvirenome_6_85_FD_69236 | JGI IMG/M metagenome (GOLD analysis project Ga0080013, IMG submission 69236) | Marine viral communities from the Pacific Ocean - ETNP_6_85 (SPADES assembly) (version 2) | ecosystem: Environmental > Aquatic > Marine > Oceanic | place: Pacific Ocean | collected 2013-06-19
CTCTAATGTCGTACGAAAAGATTTTTTATCCGAGGGACAAATACAGTCTTTCAGAGGAGACATAATACCACCCGACGAGTGGAAATATTTTAACGTAGAATGTAAATCATATGCAGATTTTCCATTTCACCAATTATTAAGTCTTGGTGATGTTAGATTATTAGACGAATGGACAGAACAGTTACTAGATGTGGCTGAAGAAAATGACTTAAACTTACTAATACTGAAATTTAATCGTAAAGGCAAATACATAGGCTTTCAAGAACAATTATTAAACACTTCATTTACTACTATACGGCACGTTATATACAAAGATTGGGTAATCACAGGCTACGAAGACTTTTGGGAATTAAATCAGGCTCCAGTAAAACACCACTCAATTAATGGCATACAGCCGCTATTGTCGTAAGACCGGTTGAGAACGGGTACGCCCGTTCAGATCTCCGTTGGCAAAACAGAAAATAACGAGCAGGCTCTCCTGACAACTTTGGAACCTGCATGGCCTGTAAGGTAGATCTAATTGCTTTACATAGGCCTGCGTTGGTAAGCAGAACATAAAAGGGTACAGCCTAACCGCCCTTACCTATATTTTGAAAACGAAACTTTCGTTTTCAAACGGTTGTTCTATTAGAATGTGCTATGTCCGAAGGAAATAGTTAACTTAGCCTTAAACAGGCTAAGTGTGACTAGACACTCAGGAAATAATTAAAATTTAGTTAAATACAGTATGTAAAGTATATAAGGTATTATTGATCTGAAGAAACTTGTTTCTGAAAGATCCGATGAGCGTTAGCTCATCGTAAATAGCGTAGAAATGAAAACAAAACAAATTATTACAGAGTTTGACACTCCTCAGATTTATTGCGACATGGATGGCGTTCTAGCTGATTTTCATAAGTACACAATGTCTTTAGTTGGCGACAACTTTAACAATAAAGACTGGCCTGACATGCCTCAAGACATATTTCTTAGATTACCTCCAATGCCTGATGCTCATACTTTATGGAATTTTATAAAACCTTATAAACCAATTATTTTAACAGCTAAACCTAAAGACGAATTTAGAATACCTACTGCTGGTGCTGATAAAATGAAATGGATGCAACAACTATTTGGACATCCTCAGGACAGGGTTAATGTAGTTTTTAGAAATGAAAAACAACTTTTTGCAATAGACAGACAAGATAAACGCCCAAATCTTTTAATAGATGATCATAGAAAAAATATATCAGAATTTAACTCAGCGGGTGGTATTGGAGTTTTACATACTTCAGCAAATAGTACAATTAGACAACTTAAACAAATAGGTTATAGTTGATCATTAGCAGGTTTTCCTGCTTCCGCTTTTAATTTATCAGTTAATGAAGACACGAGAATATCTCTTTCTTTAGCAGACATATGCCATGCTTCTTGGTATCCAAGATTAGCATATATTACTAATTGCGAAATCTCTTTAATTATGGCCTCTGCATCCTTTTCGTGTTGTTCTAGAAAAGGACCGATTTCTTGGTCATCTAGACGCAAAAGCCTTAGCCGAAAAACGAAGTAGGATCAAAATCAATATCAGACGAAAATTCTGAATTACATTTTGAACAAGTATGTTGAAAATTATTATTTACTTTTTCTTCGTTTAGAGTATTAACAACAAAATTTTGTATTACATCGTATGTTGCTTTATCAGTATTAACTATCCAATCACGTATGTGTTCGTTATCAGTAACAGTTATATCATTTGGTAATATAACTTTTATGATAGAATCGGCTAATAATTCAAAATTTAACGATGTAATCTTTGCGTATCCTTCAGCTAATTGTTTTATTGATTCTTCTTCTGGCTGATCAGTTGCATCAATTTTAGTCATAAGTACTGATTGTTCAAATGCTGATATAGATGCTCGGGTATGTAAATTTAAAGTATACGGTTTTGCATAAATTATTGCATCTTTTATGGATATTGTATTTTCTATAGTTATTAAATTAATATTATCTAACATACGAGAAATATCATATGTTAGTTCATCTCTATTTTCACATTTAGTACAAGTTGCAAATACAGCCATATCATTTCCGTATGTTGCAATTCGTAAACCGACTAATATAACAGAAAGGTCAGGTAATGGGATTTCTCTAGGATTTTTAATTCCAGGAACACAACTAGTTATAACTTTAACTAAACTTTCACCATTAAGTAAGGCATCAGGAGACTTAAATTGCATTTCATCTTTAGCAGACATAGGCAAAATTTCTATTTCACCTGTCGAAGTAAGATTAATATCCTCGTCATAATAATTTCCTTCACTAGGAAGTTTAACATATATGCCGGGTTTTTTAAAATATTCAGATAATGGGTTTTCAGACATTTTCCTCCAATAAATACTATAATGCTTAAAGTAATATTTATATAGGTATATAATGGCCTCTAATCAGACATTTAATTTCGATGGAAAAACTGTTCCAATGTTCGCTTTAGAAAGTACAGTTCAACAACTCGCCCACACAATGCAACAGATTGCCGCGAGTACAGTAGCCCTTGGAGCAATTAATGCCGGTACAAAATTTACTGGCATGCAAAATAAAAATTTAGTTCATATCCAAAAAGGGATGAATAAAAATATTCATGATATGCATCACGTAGGTATTACTGGTTTAAATAAATCATTTTTATTCGGTACGAATATGATTGCTACTTCGTTGGGTCAAAAGTTAAGTGAACTAGGTAATTTATCAAAAGGTATGGATAAACTTGCAATATTATTCAAACCTACCGCTGTAGGTAAAGGAATTTTTGGTGGCTTAACTAATATGCTAACAACATCAACTATTCCAGGGTTTGGTGCGCTTGGAAAATCGATGAAAGGTCTAGGTGCCGGAGTAGGTGCTCTGAGCTTAGGAATAGCTGCCGCTCTCGGTATAATGGAGGAATATAGAAAAAAAGTCCAAGATCTAACTAACGTAGGTTCAGGGTTTGGTACATCAATGTTAAACTTGCAACGGCAATTGGCTACAGCAGGTGTTTCATTAGATGATTATGTTCTTGTTATGCAAGAATATGGAGCAGGTGTTAGAAATTTAGGAGGGACTTCAAAAGAAGCGGCAATTAACTTTTCGATATTAGCTAAAAGAGCTAGAGAAACTGCTAAAGAATTTGGTGCATATGGTTTAACGTCACAAGAAATAAACCATTTTTTAGGTGAATATTTAGAACTACAGAGAAAAAGCGGAAAAAGAGGACAAGAAGCCGCCGACGGAGTAGAAAAAGCCTTTCGAACATTAGCATTACAAACTGATGCGATGGCGAGACAAACAGGTAGAGAAAGACGAGAAGCTCTTAGAGCTGGAATGGATGTTGCAGGAGCAGGTGGAGTACGAAGACGGGCAGAAGCATTAGGTGGAGAAGCCGGAGAACGATTAACACAAACTTCTGCTTTATTCGCGGCTATGATAAAACAAACCTTCGGAGCTGAAGGTGATAAAATGATGGGTCCGATTACTGATGCAATTGCTACAGGAGCAGGTTTAGAACTAACCGATATGCAACCAATGATTGCATTAATGGGCGAATCAGGAACTATGCTTAGTCAAATTACTAAAGATATAAGTGAAGGCCGATTAACTGAAGCAGAAACAGCAGAACGATTTGAAGCATTTGGTAAGGTTTTTGCAGACTTAAAGAAAACACGAGACCAAAGACAAACAGAATTAATAGCTCAAAAAGGGCAAGCCGGTCTAATGGATTTGATACAAGCCCAAACCTCATTTGTTCAAATGACAGATGTTGTTAAGAAAGCTAAAGATATGGTAGCAGAATCTAGTAGAAAAGATGAAGATATTATGGCCGCTTCTACAAAAAAGTTTTCTGATAGTACTAAAATAGCTCTTGGTAGTTATGAGTTACAAATGAAATCCGTCGAAACAGCAATTGACGGATTCAAAGCAGGATTAATCGAACCATTAGCAGAACAAGGAGCTGAATTTGTTAAAAGTTTAACCCATCTTACAGGTCAATTAAATGATGCGGTACTTGAAAAAAATCCTAAGACAGGAGAGGTTACAAGTCCTTACGAACTTATAGCAGAAACGATACCTATTCTTAAAGACATAGCAGACGGGGTAGGAAGTCTTAAAAATTGGTTAGGAATTGGTGTTGAAGAAGTCTCAAGACAAGGACGTATAAATCCAGATCAAGGATTTACCCCTACCACACGCATAAGATAAATATTAAAAACAGAGAAATTATATGAGTTGGAAAAAACATTTTACAGTTTATAAATTTGCAAATCAACAAGGTAACCAATCTGGTGGTCCAGCAGGCAGATATAGTAAATTTTCAAATTATTTGCCAGAAGTATATAGTGGACAACCAAATAGGGTTGAACGCTATTTTCAATACGATCAAATGGACACTGATTCTGAAATTAATGCGGCATTAGACACGATATCAGAATTTTCTACCCAATTTGATGATGACCAAAAAATACCGTTTAATATTAAATGGAATGATGATTCAACAGATTCAGAAGTTTCAGTTCTTGAAAAAACACTTAGCCAATGGAATAGAATAAACGAATGGGATAAACGTATTTTTCGAATTATGAGAAGTACTTTAAAATACGGAGATCAGTTTTTTATTAGAGATCCAGAAACCTATGTATGGATGTGGGTTAATCCGGTAGATGTGCCTAAAGTTATAATCAATGATTCAGAAGGTAAAAAAATAGAACAGTACGTAGTTAGAAATTTAGATTTAAATTTACAAGAAAAGACAGCGTCAACTATTCTTCAACACAACGAGCAGTATATGAGCGTAAGCTCTATGATGTCAGGTGGTGTAGTTAATCGAGGTGCATATGGTAGTGGTGGTATGAACACAGGAACGAACGCCCAACAAGAAGAATTCGGTATAGATGCTAATCATGTTATACATTTGTCACTTACTGAAGGTATGGATCCAAATTGGCCGTTTGGTACAAGTATATTAGATCCATGTTTTAAAACATATAAGCAAAAAGAACTGTTAGAAGATTCAATTATAATTTATAGAGTACAAAGAGCACCAGAACGTAGAGTATTTTATATAGATGTAGGAAGTATGCCTACACATAAAGCAATGAGTTTTGTTGAACGTGTAAAAAATGAAATCCATCAACGTAGAATACCAAATAAAACAGGCGGTGGTAATAGCATAATGGATGCAAGTTATAATCCATTATCAATTATGGAAGATTATTTCTTTGCTCAATCAGCAGAAGGTCGTGGATCTAAAGTTGAAGTATTGCCCGGTGGCGAAAACTTAGGACAAATAGATGATTTAAAATATTTTACAAATAAACTTTTGAGAGCATTAAGAATTCCTAGTTCTTATCTTCCAACTGGTCCAGATGACGGAACTGCTAGTTTTGTTGACGGAAGAGTCGGAACTGCATTTATCCAAGAATATCGATTTACAAAATATTGCCAACGATTACAGCAATTACTTGGTCCACATTTTGATAAAGAATTTAAAATGTTTTGTAAATTTAAAGGAATAAATGTTGATTCTTCAATCTTTGAATTACAGTTTATGGATCCACAATCATTTAGCCAATATAGACAAATTGAAATTGAAGGTGCAAGAGCAGGGGTATTTAATCAATTAGCAGAAGTACCATATATGAGTAGACGATTTGCTCTTAAGAAATATTTGGCTTGGGAAGAAGATGACATAGTAGAAAATGAAACTATGTGGAAAGAAGAAAATCCCGATAAAGTACCAATTGGTTCAGCAGGTGTTTCCGGCGGAGGACCTAGTGATGCATTAGGTGCAGTAGGATTACGCCCACCTGATTTAGAAGCACCAGGAGAAGACACATTACCAGACGAAGGATTAGAAGGTGAAGAACAACCCGATATGGGGGGAACCGAATCACCAATTAGTGGAGCAGAAGGAATGCCACTTCCTCCAGGAGAATTACCATAATGAGATATACTGAATTAAGAGAAGAATATGATGCAACATTAGATGAATATACTGTAGCAGATATTGATGAAACCCGTAGACCAAGATTAACTTTGAAACATTTAAATCGGTTACGAAAAATGCGCGAACTGAAAAAAGTAGAAATGGAGCAAAGAGAGAACTTTTATAATATAATTTACGGAAGACCTACTGAAATGCCTCAAGTTTGATCTAAAAATTCATTTTTTGGGTCATTTTCCTACCTTTTTGAATTTCTATAGTAAATAACATACATGAAAATGTTATCGTGTCTTTTCTTGAAACATTTAATAATTAGGAGATAGAAATGTCAGCAAAGGAAAAACTAGAACAGGTCCTCGAACATTTAATTAACGAGGAAGGCGAAAAAGCTAGTGATCTCCTTCATGACGTTTTTGTAGAAAAAGCTCGCTCTATCTACGAAGGCTTGATTGAAGAAGATGAAGCAGTCGAAGAAGAAGTTGAAGATGTAGAAGAAGCAATTGCAGGCGACGTAGCCGACGATTTTGTAGACGATGTTCAAGCCAATTCAGATGAAATTGAGTCAGAAGAAGTATTTTCGGAAGACGATTTAGAAGATGAAGAAGGCGATGAAATGATCGAACCAGAAATGGATGCAGAACCGGAAGGTGGCGAAGAAGCAGTTGAAGATGCTTTCATGAACGTTGAAGATGCACTCGACGAACTAAAGCGGGAATTTGCCGCTATGATGGGCGACGAAGGTGCAGAAGATATGGGTATGGAAGAACCTACAGACGACGAAGAAATGGGTGCTATGGTTGACGCAGAAGAAGAACTTATGATGTCAGCTGATAACAACCAGGACAACGACGAAGAGCTTGAAGAAGACTATGAAGACCTCGAAGAGGGTCATGATATGGCAACAGCACCTGAACCACAAAAGACAGAAGGTTCAGATGCTAAACACAAAACAAGTCCTACAGCAGGCGCAAACCCAATGGATTCCGGAGGACGATCTGCCGTTAAAATGAAAGACGGTGGTGAAGGCAATCACGGAACTAGTGGTGTAAGCGAAGATAATGCAGGAAATGTTAATACTGTCCCAGGTAAGGCTGACGGAGAAGGCGGAAGCGCCGTACCTTCAGCACAAGAAACCGAAGGATCAGATGCTAAAAACAAAAAGTCACCGTTAGGAAGTTAATCTAACTGTGAGATAATTATAAGGGGTTAATATGCAACGTACTTTAAAAGAAACTCTTTCATATGAACAAGCAGGTATACTAGTTGAGTCTCGAGAGGGTCCAACAGGTAAAGATCTGTATATGGGAGGTGTTTTCATTCAAGGCGATGTTAAAAACCAAAACCAACGAGTTTACCCAGTAAATGAAATCGGTAAAGCAGTTAAGTCTCTAAGAGAAAAGTTAAACGGAGGATTTTCAGTTCTCGGTGAAGCAGATCATCCAGAAGACTTAACAGTTAATCTAGATCGAGTATCACATATGATAACCGAAATGGATATGCAAGGAGCTGATGGAATAGGTAAACTAAAAATATTACCAACCCCAATGGGAAATATAGTTAAAACCCTATTGGAAAGTGGAGCGAAACTAGGTGTAAGTTCCAGAGGTAGTGGGAATGTTGACGACGGCGGTCGTGTTTCAGATTTTGAAATAGTGACTGTTGATATTGTTGCCCAACCGAGTGCACCTAATGCGTACCCAGATCCTATATATGAACAGGTACAGAGATATAAATCTTGTAAAAGTTTAATGGATTTGGGTGAAGCAGTTAGGACAGACAGACGGGCACAAAAACATTTACAAAAAGAGGTTGTTAAATTTATTAACGATCTTTTTTAATTAGGAGAACATAAATGGCAGATGCTTTTGAGGAATTATTAGGTTCAGACGTTCTCTCAGAAGATGTTAAATCGGCATTATCTGAAGCATGGGAGAAGAAGGTTAGTGAGTCGCAAGACAAGATCAAAGCTGAACTCCGAGAAGAATTTGGACAACGTTATGAAAATGACAAAGGCCAAATTATTGAAGCTATGGATAAGATGCTCAATGATTCTATAAAAACAGAAGTAGAAGAATTTGTCTCAGATAGACAAAATCTTGCAAACGCTACTGTTGGTTATAAGAAAAATATTAAAGAGCATGCCGAAATCCTAGATAAGTTTCTTTTAGAAGAACTTAAAAAGGAAATAACAGAGCTTCGGGGGGATAGGACCAACCAAAGCAACAATTTTAAAAAGTTAGAAGGCTTTGTCATAAAGCAACTAACAAAAGAGTTGAATGAGTTTCATACTGATAAGAAGTCTGTTGTAGAACAGAAAGTAAGATTAGTTAAAGAAGGAAAACAACTTATAGCAAATGCCAAGAAAGATTTTGTTAAAAAAGCCGCAGAAAAAGTAGAGAAAGTTGTTGAATCAGCTGTTCAAGGCGAACTTACAGCCTTGAAAGATGATATCAAATCCGCTAGAGAAAATAACTTTGGTAGAAAGATTTTTGAAACTTTCGCGGCAGAATTTATGACATCTTATTTGGCAGAAGGTACACAACTGCGTAAATACGGCAATAAAATTTCTGAACTTGAGAAACAAATCGAAGAGGGCAATAAGTCTCTTACCGATAGTAAAGTTCAAATTGCTGAAAGTGAACGCAAAGCTAACATTGCTGAAGACCTAGCGAATCGGCAAAAACAAATGAGTGAACTGCTTGATCCTTTAGCTAAGGATAAAAAGGAGATTATGGAAGACCTACTTGAATCAGTGAAAACTGACAATTTAGGAAAGGCATTCCAAAAATATCTTCCGGCAGTTATTAATGAAAAGGTGATTAAAAAGACTGAGAAATCAGAAAAGAAATCACTAACAGAAAGTAAAACAAATAAACCGGCGAAAAAGTCTGTAAGAACAGGTAACAAAACATTTCCTATTCATATCGGTAATGAAACACCAGATACTGAAAAAGAAATTGGTAACCTGCGAAAACTAGCCGGATTAGATAATTAATTAGGAGATTATTAATGGCAGACGCACTATTTGAGTCTAACTGGCAAGCAACAAAAGATGCCCTCACTGATGGACTCGAAGGTAACAAAAAAGTTGTTATGGAAACAACACTTGAGAATACAAAACAGCATTTGACTGAGGCCGCGGGAGCGGGCGCAACAGGTGCAGGTAATGTAGCTACTCTTAACAAAGTTATTCTTCCGGTTATCAGACGGGTTATGCCTACGGTTATTGCCAATGAAATTATTGGTGTTCAACCGATGACAGGTCCAGTTGGACAAATTCACACATTACGTGTGAGATATGCTGATTCTAAAGATGGTGTCACAGCAGGCACAGAAGCACTTAGCCCTTTTAATATTGCTAAGAGTTATTCTGGTGATGCAGGCGCTGACGGAAGCACAGCAGGTTCAGGGGCGGCAGCTCCGACAAGCGACTTAGAAGGTTTACCTGGCAACAAGTTGTCTATTCAAGTATTGAAGCAGACAGTTGAAGCTAAAACACGTAGACTTTCCGCACGTTGGACATTTGAAGCCGCACAAGATGCAAGTTCACAACATGGTATAGACGTTGAAGCAGAAGTTATGGCCGCTTTAGCACAAGAAATTACCGCTGAAATTGACCAAGAAGTAATTACTTCTTTGTTTAGTTTAGCTGGTACTGGTGCTGGTCTTGCTTTCAATCAAAGTGGTTCCTTTACAGGTACACCACACTATGTTGGTGACGAACATGCAGTAGTTGCAATTCTTATTAACCAAGCCGCGAACTTGATCGCAGCCAGAACAAGGCGTGGCGCAGGAAACTGGATAGTTATTTCACCGAGTGCTCTTACAGTACTACAAAGTGCAACAACTTCAGCTTTTGCAAGAACAACAGAAGGCACATTTGAAGCACCAACTAATACAAAATTTGTTGGTACATTGAATAGCTCAGTTCGCGTATATGTTAATCAATATGCCGCGGATGACAATATTCTTGTAGGTTATAAAGGACCAGGCGAAATGGATGCCGCATCTTTTTATTGCCCATACGTTCCGCTGATGAGTTCCGGGGTCGTGCTTGATCCTAGTTCATTCGAACCAGTCGTTTCATTTATGACACGATATGGTTACGTTGAGCTTACTAACCAAGCATCATCCTTGGGTAACGCAGCCGACTATCTTGAGAAGATAGCAGTTTCAAACCTAACTTTCATTTAAAAAGAAAGTTTATTTTTACGAAAGAAGGAGCCAGATTGATTTTTGGCTCCTTTTTTCTTCTTCTTTATTCCTTGTACATTTATTCTTTAGATAAATATTAATTAATAGGAGTCTTGAATGTCAGTAAATATTGACCACCAAAAAAATTCGTTAGTACCATCAACAACAACGTTAGATATAGATACTACAGGATCATTAGTTTTACCAAAAGGTACTACTGCTCAACGGTATCCTGCGGCAAAAGAAGGTGCTTTTCGAGTTAATACTGAGACCTCAGGACAATTTAATCCAGAAATTTTCCTTAACAGCGGATGGTCTCAAATTATACAAGTATCTGAAGCACCTAGTTCGGGTTATTTTATAAAACATAACGGAACAAAATGGGAAGCCACTGCAATAACATCCGACGATATATCCGAAGGAACTACTAATTTATATTTTACTGCCGCAACAGCAAATACATGGTTGGCTACAAAAGATACAGATGATTTATCAGAAGGAACTACTAATTTATATTTTACAACTACACGAGCAAGGGCATCCGTTTCAGCAACAGGCGATATAAGTTATGATAATAGTACAGGCGTTATAAGTTTTAATAATACATCAGAATATGTTAAAAAAACAGATGGAGATAGTTGGTACCATCCTCATGGAGGTACATCGTCTATAGATTTTGTTGCAAAAGATTTAACAGTTCATGGAACAAGTACAGTAGTAAATTCAACTACAGTGACAATAGCAGATCCAGTATTTTCAATAGGCCAAAATACTGTTGTTCAAAGCAAAGATAGAGGAATTGAATTTAAATATAATGACGGAACTGCTAAAATTGGTTTTTTTGGACAAGATTTTGGCACAGGCTTATTTTCCTTTTTTACTAATGCAACAAACACATCGGAAAATTATAGCGGAACAATAGGTGGATTTGATTTAAGTGGTACTTCAATAAACAAACTTAGTGATGTTAAAAATGCAACTCCGACAAATGATGATTTTTTTAAATATGATTCATCAGGCACAGCAGGATGGGCACCAGCAACAATAAGTTTAAATGATATGACTGATGTAAGTGCCGCCTCACCAACAACAAATCAAGTTTTAAAATGGAATGGAACAGCCTGGGCACCAGGAACCGATATAGAAGGTGTAACAGAAGGAGATGCAATAGCATTTGCTATTGCTTTAGGAGGATAAAATGGCAAGTAGTTTTAAAAATAAAACAGCAACAATTGGAACTGCTAATACAGATCAAACATTGTATACAGCACCAGGTAGCACTTCGGCGGTTATACATGGTCTTTTTATGGCAAATACACATGCTTCATCTAATGTAAATATAACATTAAAATTAGTAGATAGTAGTAATTCAAATGCCGAAACAAAAATATTAAATGCGGTGCCGATACCACCAAACACAACACTATCAATGGATAAACCTGTTAACTTAGAAACAGGTGATAAATTGTTTGTTCAAGCATCAACAACTGATTGTGAAATTACAGCAAGTATTTTGGAATTAACATAATGTCTTATTTAGGTCCTAGTGATATACAAACAAGAGTAGCGTGGGCAGATGTTTATAGCATACCTGAATATTCTGCACAAACAATAACAGGTTCTGGAGCATTTGTTTATACTCTTAACTCAACACCAACTGGAGTAAACAGTATTGACGTTTCAATCGATGGTGTTACACAAGTCCCAACAACTGATTTTACTATAGATGCTAATGTTCCAAATATATCATTCACTACAGCATTAAATTCCGGTGAAAAAGCATTAGTGGTATATAGATCTAAACTTCCTCCTCAAGGCTTAGTAGGTACTGGAGTAAATGTTGGAGATGCTACAGGTATAGGTATTTTTAAAACAAAAGATGGAAATGATTTAGAATTTAAAAAACTAAAAGCAGGAACAGGAATTTCGTTAGATGATGGTAATACATATGCTGATACAATTACAATAACCAGTTCTGGATCTGGAGGTTCAACACAAAATACTTGGAGAAATCTTGCAATAACAGGTACTGCAAACCAGTCGTCTCTTACTGCTGATATTATAAATGATACATTAACATTACATGCTGGCGCAGGTATGGCTATTACTACCGATACAAGTAATGATACTATAACATTTACTAGTACTGGCGGCGGTAGTGGAGGTGGATTAAGTGCATTCTTAGCACTAGCAGACACTCCTAATTCATATGCTAATAATCCTAATTACATAATAAAAGTAAATTCTATAACTAATGCAATTGAATTTGTGGATATATCCGGTGATGTTGATATGTCATCTACTGGTGCGGTAACTGTTCAAGATAGTTTTGTAACAGGAAAAACAGAAGTAACAAGTGTTACTAATTCTGATGTGGTATTGTTGCATGATGGTAGTTCTTACAAAAAAATAACAGCAGGTATATTAACAAAAGGTGAAGGATCAACTACAATCCCCGAAGGAAATACAAAAGAATATTGGTTGTTAGGTGCTGTTACTACTAATACATTTACAGAAATATTTGTTGGCGGAGTTACAAATACTAGAATATCTATACCTGAAAACAGTACAGTAACAGTTCGCATTATGGCATCAGCAAGACGTACTGGTTCTTCTACATATAAGTATGGTGGTTGGGAAGCAACTGCAATGATAAGCAATGATGCTGGTGTTACAGCATTAAATGGCACAGTTTCAAAAACAGCAATATATGCTGATACAAATTATGACATACAAATAACAGCAGACGATACAAATGATAGTTTAAAAATAGAAGCAAAAGTTCCAACTGGTGAAGAAGCAAGTTTTTTTGTTACTGCTAATTTAACAATAGCAACTTCTGCAACTGTTGTAACTGCCTCAGAAGATAGAGGTTTAGTAACAGAATCAAGCACTCAAAATTCATCAATACACACATCAGGCAATGATGCAGGTGCTATAACAGATAGTAATATTGTCGAATCAGATGATTTTGGTTCTATATAAGGAGAAATTTAAATGGCAATTAGAGTTCAATTTCGACGCGGTACTACAAACGAACATAGTACATTTACAGGTGTCGCAGGCGAAGTAACTGTTAATACAGAAAATAAATCGTTGGTTGTTCACGACGGAAGTACGGCAGGAGGATCAGAAGTAATTTTTAAAAATTTAACTGATACTCCGACAGATTATGGAACTGCAAATCAAGTTTTAACTACTTCAGGAAGTGCCCTTTCATGGTCAAGTCTTGGTTCTACTTACCAAACAATATCACCAACAAACACCGATCCAAGCTATACGTGGGACGAAGCCAATAATCCAGCAGATATTACATCAGCAAGTCCAATTCAGGCTATGCTTTTAGTTGGCGGAACTAATGTAACTATTGGGTCTAATGTAGCAAATCATGCTATAAAAATATCTGCGGCAACTGAATTAAGTAGTGACGCAACACCACAACTTGGTGGTAACTTAGATGTAAATAGTAATTCAATAACTTCGGCAACAAATGGTAATGTTGTATTAGATCCACACGGTACTGGTGTTGTAAATTTTTCAGGTAATAGTACACAACCTGGTGAAGTAAGATTTTTTGAAGATACCGACGATGGATCTAATTATATTGGATTAAAAGCGGGAACAGTAGGCACAAGTTTAACATATACATTACCAATAACAGACGGAACAGCAGGTGATGCTCTTATTACTAATGGTAGTGGTACTTTAAGTTTTACAACTATATCAGGTGGCGGGTCGTCAACATTAGCGGCGTTAACTGATACAACGATAACAAATCCAGCAAATACTGAAGTTTTAACATATAACGGTAGTGCTTGGGTTAATTCAGCTTCTGCAGGTGGAGCTCCAGGAGGAATAGATACACAAGTTCAGTTTAATGATGGTGGATCAACATTTGGTGGCGATGCAGGATTTACATATAATAAAACAACTGATGTAGTAACAGCAGGTTCATTTGCAACAACAGCGGCAGGAACACCAACGTTATCAAGTAATACAGGAGTTGAAATTTCTGCAACTAGTGGTAGTATTACTGCAACAACAATAACAGGCGGAATGGTTTTACCTCGATTAACTACTACCCAGCGAGATGCTATTAGTACAAATGTTGACGGAATGGTTGTTTATAATACATCTACTAATAAATTTCAAGGTAGAGCTAATAGTATATGGGTTGATCTACATTAATAGGATATAATAATGGCTTCACCCCCTGGATATCAGTATGTTTTGTGTTATTTGACAGTACCAGATGACTTGTTAAAGTCAACTGAAGGAAATTTAACAACTAAATCAATATATGCTGATTTAGCAGAAAGATATGAAGCAGATTCAATATATGATTTAGGTACTGTAGTTTCATTAGGTGGAGAAAAAGAAATTACGCAGACGATAACACCAAATGATAAAAATGTGTTTGGTGTTATATCAGCAACACCAGCATTTGAAATGAATACTGGTGCAGGAAATGATAGAACACATCCTTTTGTAGCATTAGCGGGCAGAATTAAATGCAAAGTAGTTGGTATAATACACAAAGGGGACAGATTGGTTAGCGCAGAAGAACCAGGACATGCCCAGGCAGAATCTGCTCGTGTTAATCCCTCAAGTGATCGAGCAGTAATAGGCAGGGCATTAGAAAGTAAAGACACCGGATATTTTGGTGTTATAGAAATTGTAGTAGGAGTTAAGTAGTGTCGTATTTAGGTTATAATTTAACAAGAAACCAAGCGCCGTTTACATTAGATGTGTTTACAGGGGATGCAACAACAGGCCCGTTTACATTATCTCTTCCTAAACCATTATCTGTACGAGAATTATTGGTTTATATTGACGGAGTCATTAAACATCCAACTACTCATTATGCATTAACAGCATCTGGTAATTTACTATTTACTAATAGTAATGAACCCGGAGTTGGTACAGTAATAAATGCCTTACATTTATCTCATCCTCTAGAAATTAAAAGCCCAGAAGATGGTAGTGTTTCTTCAGCAAAACTTACAGGCGATTTAATAACCCCAGGACATTTAACTGTTTCAGGTGATTTAGTTGTTCAAGGTGATACAACAACCTTAAGTACAGCAACTTTAGATGTTGAAGATAAAATTATTACTATTAACAAAGGTGAAACAGGCGCTGGAGTTACTGGAAGTGCAATAGCAGGAATCCAGATAGATAGAGGAACAGAAGACAACATAAATCTTCAATGGCGTGAAGATGATGATGTTATAGAATTAAATGCAGATTTTGTTCCTAGTGCTGATGCAACATATGATCTTGGATCTGCTGATAAACAATGGAAATCTTTACATGTTTCTGGTTCAACTATTAAGTTGGGTGGAATGTCAATTAAAAAACCGGCATCATTCACAGCATTGCAAGTACTTAGTGTTGTTCTCGGTACAGACGAACAAGTTACTAATGGTCAAGGTTGCATATTATCAACTGATGCAGTCGGTAATCTTACAGGAAGTGGAGTAAATAGTTTACTTTCTAGAACAGGCGGAACAATGACTGGCGCATTAACTTTATTACCTTCAGATCCTACTGATGATAATTATGCCGCTAGAAAAAAATATGTAGACAAGAAAGCATTTATCTTTGGTCTCATCCTATAATAGTTAATTCTTAATACTAATAAATACATATAATATCAGGATTAAGAACTATGGCTTTATCAAACACTACAGTTGCAACAACTTCAACCGGAACACTTCTGTTAGGACCAATTCCTTCAGGAAAAACTTATGCAGTAGTTGTAATGTTTTTTACAAATTCAAGTGCTTTGGCAGAAACGCTATCCGTTTATGCTTATCCAGACGCATCAGCATTAGCAGAAACATCAGCAGATGATAAAAATTTTTTAATAAAAGATTTATCTATAGACGGAGGTGATACATTTACCTTTAATGCTGAAAAATTACTAATAGATGAAAATGATAGCATAATTGCAGTAAGCAGTGGCGGAAATATCCAAGCAGTTTTATCGTATACGGAGATTTAATAAATGGCTACCTTTGTTAAAAAAGGCAAAACCATTCGATTTGGAGATCCGATTGGTGTTAATTTTGTACAGAGCGACGGGAATTTTGCCTCTGACAGCGATGCAACAGTACGACATTTTATATTACGAGGTGTTACAACAAATGCTACAGAAACAGAAATTTTTGTAGGTAATAACTCTAATTCTAGAATGAATCTTATAACAGATTCAACTTGGTTTTTTGAAGTTGATATTGTTGCTCGTCGAACAGACCAAGATGCATCTGCATGTTGGAGATTTACTGGTGCTATAGATAACAATGCAGGTACAACTGCCGTTGCAGGATCTATACAAAAAGAAGAATTTGCTAATGATTCAACATATGACACAACAGTTGAAGCAGACAATACAAATGATGCTTTAATTATAAAAGTAACAGGTGTAGGAACTGATAATATTCGTTGGGTAGGACATTGTAAAACAGTACAGGTGATAGGATGATTTATGTAGGCAAAGTAAAAGATGAATTTGCAGACGATGATTTAATTACAGAATTTGATTTGCAAAATGCAAACTATTTTTCTAATATTAAAATTTTGTCGTGGGAATGTGAAGACGATGATCCTGTTTTAACAAATATTGAAAATAAATTAAAATATTATCATGAAGATATTGAATATAAAGCAACATTTTATTCTGTTGAAGAAGAAGGTCCGGCAGGAGATCAATCCGAAATTCCTACAGAAACAATTGAGGCAAACTATACAACCCAATCTACATCATATGGTGCAAATTATTACTGGCAACTAGAGCAAATTCAAAAAAGAGATTTAACAACTACAAATTATCATAATTATGTTTATGATGAAGATGGAACTAACGTTGATGTTTATGTTATAGATACTGGTATTAATCATAGTCATTTACATTTAGGTGATGCTACTAGATCTTTTGAAATGCCTACAGGCCATTATGATCCTACAAATTATGGATTTTCAAATAATAACGATGATCATAGTCACGGAACTTATTGTTCTTTATGTGTAGGCGGACGACATGATAATAGTCAAGGTGGTGGGTATGGTCCTGGTGTTGCTAAAGGCGTTCAATTTTATGCTTTAAAAGTATTAAACTCTTCTGGATCTGGATCAGGTACTACAATTGCCGCCGCTATTGATGGAGTTGTATCACATCACAATGCAAAAACAGCAACCGCAACAATGTATGTGAGGATAGCCAGTAGCAAATATTATATTAATGATGTTTTATCTAAATCATTTAATTTATTTCCTGGCATGACTTATAAATTTGATACATCCGACTCTACTATGTTAGGACATCCTTTAAAGTTTTCTACAACACCTGACGGAACACACGGTGGTGGTGCTGAATATCTAGACGGCGGAAACGTAACCTATAGCGGAACTCCAGGATTATCGGGAGCCTACACACAAATAGTAGTTACATCAAGTACAGCAGTAACATTATATTATTATTGTGGTAATCATTCAGGATATGGGGGTACAGGTGCAGTTACGGTTAAGACTACCCATCCTACAGTAAATAAAAAACCTTCGATTATCAATATTAGTATAGGACACGGAATACCAACAACAGTAGCCAAATATATTAATGTAGATACAGCAGGAACCGCATCAGGCGATATTATTGAAGACGCTCTTAAAACTGCAACCCATGTAGGTGTCCATGTAGTCAATTCTGCAGGTAATGGGTATGATGATAATGATGGAAATACTCGAGGTCCGTTAAAAACAGAATATAATATTGGCACTATTGGTTTAGCATATCCTAGTGAAACTACTAATCCTGATGCTGGCCAAGGATTCCCTATTATAGTAGGGGCAACTACAGACAATACAGGTTCGGGTTCGGCTAATTTATCTTGGGGCACTGGATATAATAATAATATATCCCCTACCTCAGGACGACAACACCAAGCACATAATGCAACAGCAATGGCATATTTTTCAAATTATGGGAGAGCAAATACAATAAATGCTCCCGGAAGATATGTTAAAGTTCCACATTGGAACACTTTTACTAATGGTAATAGTTGGCCAATAAGCAGTATAAGTGGTACTAGTTTTTCTTGTCCAATTACAGCAGGGTTAGTTGCACAATACGTAGGATTACATCCTGAAGCCACCTCATTAGAAGTTAAGGATTGGCTTAAATCTGTAGCATCAACAGATATAAATGGTACTGGTATTACCGACTTAGAAACTGAAGTTGATTTAATAGTAAATCCAATAACAACTGCCGCTGGCGCCGGAACACATCCTGGTACAGGAACTAATACTGCTCAAGTCTCATTACAACCAAACCACGGTATAACATTAAGTGATTATATTCAATTGCGCGGAGTAGTAGGTACAGGAGGCCTTATAGGTGGAGTACCTGAGAATAGTTTTAATGGATGGCATAAAGTAGTTAATATTGCTGGTGATTTGGTTGATATTGCATTATTAGATATTAGCGGAAATGCGGTATCTCCGTCATCAGCAGAAATAGGTGGCGGAACTGGTGTCAAGTTTCTTGCTCTAATGCAAAGTGGAGCAGATACACATGATTATACTGAAGGAGTTATTTGGGAAACAGATAATCTAGAATTAAAAACCCAAAGCGGCGGATCAACAGGATTATATTGGCCAGAAGCTGTAAACGCAACTTATCAACAAGGAGTATGTCCTCCAGGAGTATTTATTTACCCAACTCCAAATAGACATTTGTTTACACCGTATCAAGAATATACAACAACATGGACAGAAGGAAACACAACAACTGGAACATTTGGTTTAACTGCGGTTACTGAAGGAGCATCTGTTAGTGTAGATTTATCTGGTTCAATGGAAACCGGACATAATAGTGAACGGCCGTTCACTGAAACATATAGTGTTACTGCTGGTTCTTTACCGGCAGGACTAACATTAAATGCTAGTAACGGAATGTTAACAGGAACTGCTCCATCCTTAACAGAAAATGCAAGTTATGAATGGTCAGTACAAATTACAAATGGATATGGAATTGAAACTAAAAAATATCAAATGACAGTATTAGAATCAACAACACCTACACCTGTTGTTTCATCAGCAGGTGGTATTTCATTAACAGATGGTATTACTGTAAGTATAACATAAGGAATTTAAATTGTCAACCAAAATTTTCATTAAACATAGCGATGGACTTATTACAACGGAATCTGGCGGTTTAAATTTAGAAATGAAAGATTTAGGCTCTGCTCCTAGTACAACTACAGATAAAGTTTATAATGTAGGTGGCACTTTATTTTGGAATGGATCTGCGTTAACTGTAGCAGGCGGATCAGTAATAGGAACGCCTACAGATGGATCTTGGGGAGACGGAGCATTAGTAGGTAAAGACGAAGCATATGATAGTCATACTCCAGTTACTGGTATATCAGCAACAGATACAGTACCTGATGTAGTAGATAATATAAATGAATTAATACATAATGTTTATAAAACAAATTATGTAAGACATGCTAAGTTTACAGCAAATACCGTAGCTGGTCCGGCAACACTTACAACAACTTTTACTGTAGACTCTGACGTTTATACTGGATATAATGCAAATTCATATGAATGGGACTTTGGTGATGGGGGAACTATTACAACAACAAACCCAAGTTATCAATATGCTTATACTGGTACTGCGGGTGGTTTGTTTGATGTTACTTTAACAGCAAGAAACACAAATGCTATAGCTGGTACTACAGGCAGTTACGCAACATTTAAACGAACAGGCTACATAATAGTTTATACTCCTGCACCTGTGGCCCTTTTTAAATATTCTTATAATCAAGCCACTGGTTCTGTTAGTCCTACTTCACATACTACAACACCAGCATATATTGATGAAACATCTGTAGGTAGCGGAACTACTAATAATGTAACATTTGATGTTACTACTTCGACTAACACAACCCATTGGATGATTGATTTTGGTGATGGATCAACCTATCCAGCAAATGCTGTTTCTTCTGAAACTGATCCTGATGTAATTACAGGAGTTTCAGGTAGTACGGCATGGGAAGTATATTCAACTACAAAAACAACAACACATCCATATGCAATTACAACACAGGATCTTGAAAAAAATGCTGTTCTACATGTGTTTAGTTTAACTGCTGGTGCCTCTGGTGCTAAAGACACCTCGTCAGCATTAAGTATAAGAATAATGAAAGATTACACAGGATTGATTTCATTTACTGCAAGTCCAACAAGTGGTAATAATGATACTGCAAGTTATAACAATAGTACAAATAGTATTAACTATGAAGGTATTTACACAGAACTTACACCTGCATTAAGTAGTGGTGCAGTTACTGGCAGTTACAATACACAACTTTCGTGGGATTTAAGTAATGCTCTTAACAGTACAGGCGGGCAAACCCATGCATACTCTGCTGTTCTTACGCAACAAGATATAGTTCTTAAAAGAACAGACAACACAACAGCACCAGATAGCCAAACAAGAACAGTTACTCTTACAATAACAAGTCAACATACTAGTTCGCCGTTTGCAGGAGGTAACACAGATATAACTATTAAACGAGATCCACGGGCAGACTTTACTGGACAGTTTGATACACTATCAACTGGTTACTCTGGATCAAGCAACCAAAAAGGTTATATATTTACAGATTACAATGGTGCCGCTAGAAATATATTAACATTCGCAGATGGTTCAGATGTCAATGGTATAACTGGTTGGTCGTGGGATGTTGATAAAAATGTAAGTGCAGGCGCAGATTATACAATACAAAACCCACAGCATACATATGGTGCAACAGGCAGTCATACAGTAGAATTAACATTAACACACCCGAATACATATGGTTCGGGTGATATAGATTACATTAAAGAAATAACAAATTATATAACAATTTCTAGTAATCCTACAGAACCAGATACCTTGCAAGGAAAAACATTATCTTTAACTAGCACACACTCAAATACTCCGTATCTATGTTCTGGTTTTACAGATAATAGTACTAGCAATCCATACGTACAGGATGCTCAAGTTACTAGATCAACATCATTGGTTCCAGAAACTGGCTCACATGATTTTGCAAATGAATTTCCATCAGATGGAGATAATACAGGTAATGTAAGGGCAGTTATTAATGGAACAGCAGAAACTAGTAATGTTAAAACATTTACAATAGGCGATGATTCAGGTACTACCGGATCATTAATAATAACAACTGATGTAGATGCATCTGATCCATCTACTTCATGGAATAATACAATACCACTTTTATGGTATAGAGTATTTAAATCCAAAGTTAAGTCTCAAAGTAATTTGTCTATCGGAGTAAACGAATATGAAGTTGAACAACTGTTTAGCTCAAGCAATACTTCAAGAAAAACTGCTGTTCTTCCATTTGTAATAGATACAATGACTAATACTCCTTCTTGTTCAGCATTTACTGTAGATATGACTGGTGCAAGTTCAGGAACACCTAGATATATGTCGTCAATAGTATATTTTGATGCAGGTTCGCCTACATTTAAAGTATCCGCATTAACTATAACTGACTTGTCAGGACATACGTATGCCAAAAATGTAAATCCGGTTCAGGTAGTTAATAATGGTGGTTCATTGTTATCTTCGTCACAAGATTTATCATATGCTAATTTATCTATTAGCACGCCGGTTCCTATTAATAATAGTCCAACTGTAGGCGGATTAGTAAGTGTTCCGAGTGGGTCAAGTTATGGTATAGGTACTGTTAAAGTTAGAGCAAGAAATGTAAATGGTTGGGGCGGGTATCAAACAGATAGTACAAATATATTATATTGGTTTAGTACAGTAAATCTAGATGAACAAGATATGACAAATAGTATAACTGCTGGTTCCCAAATTTCTGGACAAACTGATTTAATAAGAGTATCTGGGTTTGATAATACATCCGCAACCCCTTCATATACTGCCGCTGATTTTTATGCCAATAATGCTTGGGTATCTCAAACAACTTCATTAGGAACATATGAGCCTCCACTTTTATATACAGGAGGTGGAAGATTTGAATGGGACGATACAAATTGGCAAACGTACTTGCCAGGATTAACTAGTAATCCTAATTTATCAGGTAGAAGTGCAGGTACTCAATATGTTACTTTAGCATTTTGTCGAACAGGATTAACTAGTTCAGGATCATTTCGTATAAAATATACAGGTGAAATTAGTTCATTGCATCTTGCAATACCAGGAGCCGGAACAGATACATCTAGTGGATTAAATGGTTGGTTAGATTGTAATGATGCAGTTTCATTTGGTTATCCTGGATCAGGATCAGGCGGAAACGGAGACGACGGAGTTAGACATGCAACAGTCCCTGGATCAGGTGCTCTTGGCTCATTTAAAACTAATGGAATATTTAATATTAGTTTAAATCAGGCAAATACAGGAGAATCAGGCTCTATTACTAATAATTCTGTTGTATTAATTAGATTTGGATTGTCAGGTACAGGCAAATATGTATCGGCAATTGCAGTAGAGGATTATAGTTAAAGGAATTTTAAATGGCTATTGGTAGTGACGTTATACGAAATAGATTAGACAAGAAAATTAACTACGGTGTCGCACGAACCGCATATGATTCTGTTAAGGATCCAGGCGCAGAGACTGTAGGAAGTCCTATTGCCCAACCTGGAAACTCTATTTCACTTGATGCTGATTTAATTCCTGCTTCCATGCCGGCAGTTAATACAGCAGAAGTAAAAGTTCACAAATATAATTCAGGTAAGACAGTAGGTAATAACGTAGGTGAAGTAGGCGGTATATATGAACTGACTAAAGACACCGGAGTTACATCTAATAGAGCATGGTTAACATGTGCTACTGTTGGTACTGCTGGCACTATTGAAAAAAATTGGTTACCATTTGGTTTATATGGAAGTTCATATTTTAACTTGTTTGTCATAGCAAATAAAGGGTATCATTTACAAAATATAGACCCATCTACAATGACAAATTATGAAGCATTAAATTACGCAACAAGTAATTATGAATTTTATTTTGATGCAGATGCAGGAGTATTTGTTTTTGCTGGTACGTCAGGATTACCAGGAAATCTTAATCCAAGTACAATGGCTGTCTATATGATATCTGGAGCAAGATATATAGGCAGATTAGGATTAAAAAATTATATTAATTTAGATGTAACATCTTCTACTCCCTTGGCAGGGCAGGCATTAGTGTATGATGCTGGAAACGCAATATGGGAAGCAGGAACTCCGGGAAGTGCTGGGTCTGCACTTGAAGTTGAAGACGAAGGAAGTAGTTTAAGTGGTGCGGTAACTAAAATAAATTTTGCTGGAACCGGAGTAACTGCAACAGAACCATCCTCAGATGAAATTTTAATAACAGTACCAGGAGGCGCATCTGCATTAGACGATTTATCTGATGCAACTATAGCAAGCGTAGCAGGCGGCGAAATTCTAATGTATAATTCTGGTACATCTCAATGGGTTAATTCCAATACAATTGCCGGCGATCTTACTGTTACTGGTGACCTTACTGTAGATGGTACTACAACTACTATTAATTCAACTACTATACAAGTGACAGATTCATTTGTGTTTGAAGGTGCAACTGCTGACGCATTTGAAACAACACTAGCAGTTACTGATCCTACAGCAGATAGAACTATTACTTTGCCTGATGCTACAGGTACAATTGCCGTAGCACCATTTGTAGGTGCTAATGGTTCAGCCGGAACAATAGGCCTTGTGCCTGCTCCTGCGGCAGGCGATGCGGCGGCTGGTAAGTTTTTAAAAGCAGATGGTAATTGGACAATAGTAGACACAAGCGGAGGATCAATAGCAATAGGTACGCCAACAGATACGTCATGGAATGATGGCGCATTAACAGGTATAAATGAAACATATGATAATCATACTCCACTGACAGGCTTTGCGTCTACAGATACTGTACCTGATGCATTTGATAATGTTAACGAACTTATACATAATGTTTATAAAGAAAATTATGTAAGACATGCTAAGTTTACAGCAAATAATTTAGCTGGCCCAGCAACATTAACAACAACTTTTACAGTAGATTCTGACGTTTATACTGGATACGATGCAAATTCATATGAATGGGACTTTGGTGATGGGGGAACTCATACAACAACAAGCACAAGTTATCAATATAATTATACAGGTACCGCAGGTGGATTATTTGATGTTACTTTAACAGCAAGAAATACTAATGCTCCGGCAGATACTACAGGTAGTTATGCAACGTTTAAACGAACAGGATATATAATAGTTTACACACCAGCACCTGTGGCTCTTTTTACATATGCTTATAATCAAGCATCAGGGTCTGTTGGTCCGACTGCACACACAACAACACCAGCATATATAGATGAAACATCAGTTGGTAGCGGAACTACTAATGCAGTTACATTTGATGTTACTACTTCAACTAATACAACCCATTGGGTAATTGATTTTGGTGATGGTACTTATTTTCCTGCAACTGCTGATCCAACTGAAACCGACCGTGATGTAATAGAAGGAACTACTGGATCTACACCATGGGCAGTATATTCAGCTACAAAAACAACAACACATCCATATGCAATTACGACACAAGATTTACAAAAATCTGCTAAATTATATGTGTTTAGTTCAACTGCCGGCGCCAATGGTGCTTCGGCAAATTCATCTACATTAAATATGCGAGTAATGAAAGATTACACAGGGTTACTTTCATTTACTACTAGTCCAACACCTGCTACAAATAATAATGATACGTCAAGTTGGAATAATACATATCATAGTATTAATACAGAAGGTGTGTATATAGAATTTACACCTGCGTTAAGCAGTGGTGCAGTTACTGGTAGTTATAATTCTCAACTTTCGTGGAATTTAGTTAATAGTAATAATAGTGAAAGTACTACAACATTTGCATATTCTGCAACACTTGCACAAAAAAATATAGTGCTTACAAGAGCAAATAATACGTCAACACCAGATGGCGAAGTTAGAAATGTTGCCCTTTCAATAACAAGCCAGCATACTAGTTCACCTTTTACAGGAGGAAATGCTAATGTAACTATTAAACGAGATCCACGTGCAGACTTTACAGGACAATTTGATACATTAACTTCAGGGCAAAGCGGATCTAGTAATCAAAAAGGTTACATATTTACAGATTATAACGGTAATGATAGAAACATCATAACTTTTACTGACAGTTCAGATGCTAATGGTATTACTGGCCATGCTTGGACGTTTGGAGATAGTAATACTTCTACAACACAAAGTCCACAACACACGTATGCGTCAACAGGTAATTATACAGTAGGATTAACATTAACACATCCAAATACATATGGATCGAATGACGTAGATTATATAAAAACAAGAACAAGTTATATAACAATTTCTAGTAATCCTTCTTTACCAGCAACATTAGCAGGAAAAACTATATCCATTACTAATGATGGTACATATACTGCAAAATTATGTTCTGGTGTTACAAATAATAGTAGTGAATCAGCTCCATCAGCAGGATCAACAGTAACACGTACAGAAGATACTACACCAACGTCAGGTGAACATAGTTATGCAAATGAATTTCCATCAGATGGAGATAATACAGGTAATGTAAGGGCAGTTATTAATGGAACAGCAGAAACAGGCGGTAGTATTAAAACATTTACAACAGGAAGCGATACAGGAACAACCGGATCATTAATAATAACTTATGATATTGATGCTTCTGCATCAGGTTCAGGTACAGAAAATTCTATACCAGATAATTGGTATAGGGTATTTAAATCTAAAGTAGAAAGTACAGGTGCATTAAGTCTTGGTGTTAATACATATGCTATTAGACAATTATATAGTAGCGGAAGTACACAACGTGATTCTGCTGTGGCTCAATTTGTTGTCGATACAATGACAACTGCTCCGACTGTTCAATCTGGTTATGCAGTAGGATTAGATAGTATTGGAACTCCAAGATATATGTCACAAATAAGATATTTTGATTCAGGCGGATCATTGTCTATAACCGGAATAGCCATTAATAATTTATCAGGACAAACATATGCAAACGAAGATCCAATTGAAGTTAAATCTTTGTCAGGATCATTATTGTCAACAACTACAAAATCATATGCAAATATAACTGGAATATCTACTCCTCTTGCTCTTAATAATAGTCCAACTGGATTATCAACTACAGTTAGTGTTTCTGGTTCGGGATATGGAGTGGGTACTGTAAAACTTAGATCACGGAATGTTAATGGTTGGGGCAGTTATCAAAATGATAGTACTAATTCATTATATTGGTATAGTAGTGTAAGTTTAGATGAACAATCAATGGATAATAATATATCTAGTGGAACAGCAATATCAGGTAAAGGTGATTTAATACGAGTTAATGGTTTTGATGATGCAAGTATATATCCAACATATACAGCGGCAAATTTTTATGCTACCAATAATTGGGTATCTTCTACACAAGCATTAGGAACATATGAGCCTCCGCTTTTATATACAAGTGGTGGACGATTTGTTTGGGACAATACAAATTGGCAAACATATTTGCCTGGCTTAACTAATAATCCAGATAATTCAGGTAGAGGTGGAGGAAACCAATTTGTTACTTTAGTTTTTTGTAGAAAAGCTATTAATAGTTTTACAATAAAATATACAGGAACAATAGCATCATTGTGGATTGCATTACCAGGTTTAGGAACAGATACTTCTAGTGGTAATAATGGCTGGTTAGATTGCAATACTGATTATGGTGGTGCTGGACAACCCGGCTCTGGAGCAGGTGGTAATGGGTCTGACGGAGTGCGAGATCCAGTAGATGGTGGTACTGGTACTATAGGATCGAGTGGAACAAATGTTACATTTAAACTAAACTTAGGCACAGCAAGTACTGGTGGTTCGGGTAGTATTGCATTAGATTGTCCAATATTAATTAGATTTGGATTAGCAAGTGGCAAATATGTATCGAGTATTAATGTGGAGTAATGAATTAAATGCCAGTTTCAAATGAGATATTAACTAATAGATTAGATAAAAAGATTAACTATGGTGTTGCTAGAACAGCATATGATGGTGTAAAATCTCCTGTTCAAGAAGCTATTGGTAGTCCTTCTCCTAATCCGGCACACGATTTATGGATAGATAGTGATGCTATTCCGGCGGCAATGCCTCAGACTAATACTACTGACCTTCTTATTTACAAATATAAATCGGCTGCTTCGGCAGGAAGTGCGGTTGGAAATTCGTCTGGTGTTATAGAAATGACACTCGATACCACAGTAGCATCTGGAAGATCCTATCTAGCATGTTCAACTTTAAATGATGCAAATACTCGACTTCCAGGATGGGTTGGATTTGGTATGTTTGGTGCTCAATATCTTACTAAAATTGTAATTGCTACATCAGGATATCATGGACAAAATTTTGATTTAAGTAGTGCGGCATATTATAAAGTAGTACAACCTGGTGCTGTTGGATATGAATTTTATTTTGATGTAGATGCTGGTGTTCTTGTTTTTGCTGGGACTAGTGGTGTTCCTACTGAATTATCATCAGGCCGATCCATTTACCTATCATCAGGTGCAAGGTATAGAGGAAGAACAGGAATAAAAAATTATATTGATATAGTTATAGCAAGTCCGGCGGCTGGAGAAGTTATAAAATACGATACTGGAACATCTAAATGGACCAACCAAACTGCTGGTGGCGGAACATTGGCGTCAATGACAGACACAAATATACCAAGTCCAACAAATGAACAAGTTTTAAAATATGATACAGCATCATCTAAATGGATAGCCGGTACTGGTGGGGGCGGAACCTTAGCGTCATTAACAGATACAAATATAACAAATCCGGCAAACAAACAAATTATAGAATATGATATAGCAACATCTAAATGGGTTAATGCCGCCGCTACAGGTGGAACCTCAACATTAACAGAAGACATATTTACTGGAGACGGAACTACAGTTATTTTTGAAGTTACAGACGATGTAACTTCTGAAGCAAATTTATTAATATCAGTTGATGGTATTATTCAACCTAATTCAGCGTGGACATTAACAAATGATGCAAGCGGAGATCCAAAACGAGTTACGCTTAGTGGAGCTCCACTTACTGGACAAACAATTAGAATGTTGAATATAGGAATATCTTCAACACAAACTATGGTTCCTTCTACAGGATCAGTTACTCCTGAAATGATTTCAAGTACATTAAAAAATTATCATGACGACGAATTTACTACAGTAAATGCATCTACTGTTAACTTTGATTGTACTGCCGATCTTTTAAGTACAACATCAATAATTGTTACTATTGATGGGGTAACACAACCTTCAACAGCATTTTCATTAAGCACAGATGCTGGCGGAGTTAATCAACGTAGAGTTGTATTAAGTGTAGCACCTGAAACTGGAGCAAATATTAGAGTTCTTAATCTAGGACTCCCGTCAACTGCTCCACTAGCAAGTGGTGTAGTTAATGCAACTCATTTAGCACTTGACTTAAAGAGTTTTTATGATAAAACATTTACTGGAGACGGAACTACAGTTAACTATGATATGGATAATGATGTATCGGCTCATGGTAGAGATTTATTGGTTACTGTTGATGGTATTGTTCAAACAGAAACAACACATTATACTATTGGTAATGATAGTAATAGCAATCAACGTAGAGTAATATTTGGAACAGCACCTATTACCGGAACTGCTATTCGTATAATGCATTTAGGGATTGTTACAGTATCTGGAACAACATTAGGCATAGAGGATAATGCTACTTCGGTTGCATTAACTATTGATCAGTATGAAAATATTACTTTGGAGCAAAATCTTACTGTAGCAGGGTCAGTAACCGCCAATTCGTATGAAGGTATTTCTTCTTCAGAATTAAGAACAGCAACATCCCAAAATCTTAAAGGAACATATACAGAAACCATAATGGTTGCAGATGCATATGTACTAACTGGAGATGTTGTACTAACAGGCAACTTTTTTACATCAAAGTTAACTGACGATGGCAATGCAGTTACTATTACCGACGATGGTAACAATAGAACAATAACTGGTACCGGAACATTTATACCATGTGTTATGTATGATGACACACTTGCTGTTGCTACACCCGCACAACCGAATATTACTTCAATTGGTACGCTTACCGGTTTAACAGTTTCGGGTGATGTCAATCTTACTTCGACTGATTCAGTTAAAGTACCAACTGGTACAACTGCACAAAGGGGAACTGCATCAATAGGTGCATTTAGATTTAATACAACCGATACTAGTTTTGAAGGATATGACGGAGTTGAATGGGGAGCAATAGGCGGAGGAGAAGTTGCATATACTAAAGAAACATTTACTGCTACAGCAAGCCAAACAACATTTACATTGGCAAATAAGTATACACTCGGTTATATAGATGTTTATTTAAACGGAGTTAAACTTGTTAGTGGCGGAGGAAATGATTTTACTGCAACAAGTACAAGTGCTCCTTATACAGTAGTATTAGCAACAGGAGCGGCCCTAGATGATGTAATACAAACAGTAGCATTTAATACATTTGTGGTAGCCGAAAATACAATTAGAACAGAAACATTTACTGCTACAGCAAGCCAAACAACATTTACACTCGTAGATCCTTATACAATAGGCAATATACAAGTTTATCTAAATGGGGTTAAACTTCTTGTTGGAGTTGATGTTACTGCTACAAACGGAACAACTATAGTATTAGCTGACCCAGCCAACGTTGGAGATGCAGTACAAACAGTAGCATATGGTACATTTGCTTCATCTGATCATTATTTAAAATCAGAAACATATACAAAAACGGAAGTTGGTACGAATCATTATACAAAAACAGAACATCTTGCACTTCCTTCAAATATACTTCCTGATGCACATAATACACGTGACTTAGGATCAAATGCAGTACGTTGGGCAAACGTTTATGCGGCTGACGTGCATCTTAAAAATGAAAGAGGCGACTGGTCTATGGTTGAGGAAGAGGATTACTTAACATTAATAAATAATAAAACAGGTAAACGATTTAAATTATTGATGGAGGAGTTAGACTAATGCCACTTTACACGTTATCTAATACAGAAAATCCTTCAACATATACAGAAGATTTAACAATAGATGCTAATACCAATGCAATGGTAATAGGTCCGGTTGTAATACCAAATGTAACAACTAACGGAAATTTAAATGTTACTGACGATTTACAAGTGTCGGGAACATTAACAATTGTCGGTAGTTTAAATATAATTTAAAAGGATATAAAGAATGCCTACATTAAAAATGGGTAGTACAACTGTACTGACTGATACAACTTTAGCCAATACAGTACAAGATAATATAACAAGACTTGGTACTGTGACAGCAGGGGCTATAGGATCTACCGTACAAGTAGAAGATTTTGCAAAAGATGGATGGTATTGTACCATTGAAGCAGTAACAAGATATACCTCAGGTTCAATAATTGATTTTCCCGGTATCCAACACTTAGGATCGGCCCTTACTGAGTCGGCTGGTGTAATAACTATTGGAACTGCTGGATGGTATTCGGTAGGTTGCAAGGTACATAATTATAATATATCTACTGATTGGGCTGAGTTAAAAACTCGTAAAAATAGCACTTACATCCCGGGAGCAAGAATCTATTGGGAAAGCGACTCGGAAGAGAACACAGCATATTATTCAAACTCTAATATGGTTATGGTAGAGTGTGCAGTAAATGATACGATTGATATGTACGGACAAGGGTGGTTGTATGGTGCTGCCGGAAACATCCAAGGCGCAATGTGTGCGTTTTGGGGTTGGAGAATAGGCAAATAATCTAGTTATATAGAGAATAAAAATAATATGGAAAATCTAATTACAAAAATTGATGCAGTTAGCGCATTATATGATAGGGATAGTTACAGTAAATGTGATGCTAATGGCAATGTTACATGGAAGGATGATCACACAACTACTGATGCTGAAGTAGAAGCTATTAATTCTAAATACCAAGAGTTATTAGCAGAACACGATGCTCAAGCCTATGCTCGCAATCGCAAAGCAGAATATCCCTCAGTAAGAGATCAGTTAGACATGATGATGAAAGACACACGAGATGGCACAACAACTCACCAAGAAGCATGTGAGGCAGTCAAAGCCAAATACCCAAAACCGGAATAACAAATGTCAAGAGCAAGAGATACTTCGAAAATACAAACAGAAACAGCCTCTAGTAGGCTTGCTTTGGTACACGAAGATGGATTGATTATTACAAACGAAGATATATTTGAAGCAGAGGGAGTAACATGAGCAGAGCAAGAGATAACGCCAACTTAGGTGCACAAGCAGGATCAGGATTAGATGCTAGTGATTTAACTACTGGTGCTTTACCTGTTGGTGTTACTGGTGGATCAGGTTTGAATGCATTAAGTGCTTCTAATTTAAGTGCTGGTACAGTACCTGATGCTAGGATGCCTAGTTTAACAGGTGATATTACAACTGTTGAAGGTGCTGTAGCTACAACTATTGCGGCAAGTGTCATTAGTGTCAAGCCTCACATAATCCCCGATGTGCTGTATCCTTCTTCAGGCAATGATCTGGCAGGAGATGCTCTTGTTGCTACAACTGATGGCCCGAATGGTTCTACTGTTGCCTCAAGTAAATATGGAACTGTACAGGCTAGTGACGGAAGGATGTACTACTACACAAGCATCAAAGGAAGCAAACCGATTAAAGACCCTAGAATTGGCGCACACTTTGGGAGTCAGAGGCATGGGTTCAATTCAATACAACTGTTAGAACAAGAGACTGCAACTCATGGAAAAAATGTTTATTCAGTAGATGGTAGAGAATGGTTAAGAATAGTAGATGTTACAGGTGGTGGTTGGGTTGCGGAAAACGCTGAAAGTGGTTGTGGTATAAATATAGCTTCTGGCTATGAGGGATGGATTGAGGTAGTTGGTTACTTTAATGCAGTTAATGTGATTATGCGAACTTATGCAACAAGAAAAAGTATAACTCCGTATATAAATGGTGTTGCAGGATCAACACAAAATCCTTCTGAGACAGCAGTATCTTCACCTTTATTGGGTAGATATGTTGATGCTGGTTCAGTTGCACCACTTACCATATCTGCTTCATTGGGGATTAATACACTCTTAATTAAAGACAATATTGAATCAAGCAATTATACAAACTATCATCAAGGCATAGAACTAATCGCCCAAGACACCTCTAACGTCAACAACATACAGATTCCCTCACAGAATGTAGTCTCATACGGAAAGAAGTTCACAGTCTCAGGGACACCACACTATGATCCGTTTAATGGATTTACCAACAGCACATCCCTGCACTCTGCTTATGTCGATACTGCAACCTCATTAGGATTGTCAACAGGCACACTGCATGGTGCATCATGGGACAAAGGTGGAGGAGATGAGATAAGACCTTACAATGGTGGCAGAGTTGTCAAATGGGTAGATAGTTCTGGAACGATCAAGACATCAGTAAATATGATGCCTCCTAATGCTCAGAATTCTGAGGAAACTGCATCAGCAGAGATAACCACTCCAAGTGCGACTAATACAGCATACCTTCCAGCATTTAGTGATGATGCAGTAGACTACTCACTAGCAGAAGTTGCAAAGACCTTTCATTGGAGAGAGTTTGGGAATGGTGCGGCAAATGGAGGAACTGGAAGTAGTACTTTTGCAGATGCAAGTATGCTTAGTGGTTCTGATAGTATTGCCTATGTAATGGATGATGGACTTACAAGTTTTTCTGCAGTGGACTGTGAACACCCGGCCTTTCCCCCATCCCACTATAACAGTATCATGCCATCTTGGGTTGATGATTGGTGGTGTTTTACATTTATAGGAACAGGGATACATTATCAATCGGATGGGGCTTGGCAAGGTGGAGGAAATCCAGTATTTCAAAACCTTTCGTATGGTACACACATTTTAAAAGTTCAGTACATTAATGACCATCCTATGGCCTCTGGTGTAATTACAATTGATGGTGTAATATTTTCTCCGGTAATAGGTTCAAATTACGGATTTTTAAGAGATGAGATTACTGTTTTCCAACCCAAGATGCCACCGATTCCAGAGGATGCTGTAGTCATTGCAGACTATATGCTGATGGCAGATCATGTTGTCCAAACTTCTTCCACCGCGGGTCATGTTTCAAAAGGTGTAAGATTCTGTTCAGGCAGTCGTGATCATTTTTATGATGCCGCTTCTGCTTTTGCGGGAGGTACATCAATAGAAACAGGACATGGTGCAATGGGTGGTTTTGCGGGATTACGTTCACCTGCTGGTGCTGTAGCACAGGCAAAATTACCTTTTTTTGGTACAAACTTTCAGGCCCATGTACAAGTCGCACAAACTGCTGGTTATGCATTGACTATAGGAACTACAGGAAAAACAGAAACAATATTACAATCAGCATCGGGGGATCAAGCAGATATTATTACCTTAGCAGATGACCAAAAAGTTACATTAGGTTCAACATTAGCACATACAACTGTGGCAGCGGCAGATTATCAGTATATGGGATGTTGTGTTGCCACCCCAACCCACACATCCTCCCACTACCAGACTTTTGAAACACCCTACCTACATGAGTTAGTAGGAGGTGATCGAAACATGGAGCAGACTAATCTAGTGGTTACTTCAGATGGCAAGACATGGGATGAGGTTACTAGGGATGTGGGGTATCTTGGGAATTTTAGATGGGCCGCTGGTGTAGATAGTGGAGTCATTAGTTCCTCGACAGTAGTTATATTGGATGAACATCGTGGTATGCAGTATAACAGTACTATAGCTTTAGGAATTAAGGATTTTGTATGGGCCTATGACAGACTAATTTGTTTAGTTGCTGGAGAGTATCAATTAAATTGGACAGATGCTTTTGATGCTGATGGTGGTGCTGGGCCGGAAATAATGTCAGTTTGGCTAAATGGTGCTAAAGCATGGAGAACTGAAAATTCTACCACCACACCAAGTCCTACAACTTGTTCCAAAATTTTTACATTAAAACGTGGAGACTATATCCATTTTCAAGGAAGTATTGCTAATTATGCTAATAGTGATACATACCCAATGTGTAATTGGAATATGATAAAGGTTTAATATGTACATATCACATAAAAATAACATACTCCAGACATACCATGAAACAGAATGGCAATGCAGGAGAAAAGTAAAAGGATTAGATAAGTCTGAATACTGGACATGGTTGGCAACAATTACAACTCAGGATGATGATGGTCATGATGTAGTCACATATCCTTCTGAGGACTTCACAATAGTTGAATGTACTGATGAGGATGTACAGGCAAGACTTGGACAGCTTGGTGATTATATGGCTAGTTCACCAGAGACAGGAACAGTCTACAACATAACATGGTCAGACTCCAAAGTATCAACAGTCACAGGTCAGGACAGGGAAGGTAATGATGTCACCATAGATACCCATTTTTCAGGTGATGACACCGCTAAAGATGCCCGATTACTCGCAGACAAGTGGGTAAGAATACGTATACTCAGAGACAGGAAACTAGCTGAGACTGACTACTTAGCACTGTCAGACTCTACACTAGCATCTGACATGAAGACCTACAGGCAGTCACTCAGGGATGTGCCAGCAGATAATGCTGATCCAGATGATATTAGCTGGCCTGAGAAACCTTAATCGGACATTTTTGACCGTTTTGAAGTCGAATATATCGACCACAAACCATGAAATATAGAAGTGTAACTTCGATATTGCAATGAATGAAGAAACTACACAGATCACTATTAGGTGGAGGTGGTAATGCTCTGGAGAACAGAATAAGGCCGGTGGCGCAGTCTTTACCACCGCGAATTCGGGGGCCACATTGGCTAATACTACTCTTACTAATCCTGCAACAACAACTCCTGATTTTGATGAGAATGGAAATTTAACAGGTGTGGATTGGCCCACCCCACCCTCATAATCAAATAAATACTATTAATAATTCTATTAATGGAACTGTTTAATGACTCAACAAATTACCGCACAATTATTAAAAGGTGGCTTAACAGTCGATGCATCTGGTAATGTTACTGCAACAGGGCGATTTTCCGGACCTACTCAAAGAACAGGAACTATTAAAGCCCAAGATGGTACTACGGCAATTACTATTGCAGATAGTACAGGTGTAGTTACAGTAACATCCCCAGTTATTAACACAGGAGTCTCAGGTACAGCAATTCTCGATGAAGATGCAATGGGTTCTGACTCTGCAACCAAATTAGCAACCCAGCAGAGTATTAAGGCTTATGTAGATGCCTCAGGAATCCCCGGCATTTCTTCAACTGGAGCAACATCATCAGATACTGTAACGGTTGCAGGTAATTTAACTGTTAATGGTACTACTACAACCCTTGATACTACATTAGAAAATGTAGATAAATTGGAAGTAGGAGCAAATAGTACTGATTATGGAGCCAAGATTAATCAGGCCGGAACAGGTGATATTCTTCAGTTACAGGATGGTAGTACAACTGTTTTTGTTGTAGAAGACGGCGGCGATGTCTTGCCAGGAGCAGACAATACACAAGATTTAGGTTCAACCGCAAAAAGATGGAGAAATATTTACACTACTGATTTACATCTTTCTAATGAAAGAGGTAACTGGACAGTAATTGAGGAAGAAAACTACCTAACATTAAGAAATAACAAAACTGACAAAGTTTATAAGCTGGTCATGGAGGAAATAGAATAATGGCATTAATTACAGGAAGCATAAAATTAGTACCCACAAATACCGAACCTACATCCGCAAAAGGTGTTTTATATTATAATGATACGGAAGAAAGATTAAAACATTATGATGGGAGTAATTGGATTAATGTAGACACAAGCGGAGTTGTATTTACTGCAGGTGGTAATTTTATCGGCGATGGCTCAGATGGATAAAGGAAAATAAATATGCCGTATATATTCAAAAAAGACAATACTTATATTGTCTATGCAGAAGGTGCTTTTGATAATTATAATTCAAACACATTTGATTCAGAAGATAATATAGTTGAAATTATTACATCAAAAGAACAATTATTAAAATTTGATATTGATGCTACTACAGTTTATGAAAAAACATTAAAAATAGATGCTCAATTGCATCAAAATGATTCAGGCGATAACCTGGAAAATATTTTAGGAGAATAATATGGCTGTTTTAGACAATCAATCATTAACGGTACCACAAATAGATGGTTCTTATGATGGTGGTATGGTTGTTAGACAATATAAAACATTAACAATTAATAATACAGTAACAACAAATCATCATGGTAGGGGAATGACCATATATGTACAGGGAAATTGTGTAATTAATGGTTCTTTATCTGTTCGTCCATCAAATTCAGTATCAGGTAGTATTGTTGGGGAAGTAGATTCTGGAGGTGTTAATTATCCTATTATAACTTCAACCGGTGGCGGAACTTTAAATGCTGTAAATGTTGAAGGGTGTGGAGACGAAGCAACTGTTTTATATAACCAAGATATGAATCTCTCTGGTAAAACGGGCTATAATTTTCATTTAGATAAGTACGGAGCTGATGATCAAGTTGACGAAGGTGGCGACGGCGGTGATAATAATGAGTGTTGTTGGGGTCAAGGAGCTGGTCACGGTGGTGGTGCGCTTGCATTTGGTGCTGGTGGTGGTTCTGGCGGTGGCCCTGGCTGCCATGGTGGTGCTCAGCATATGCGATCTCGAAGTTCAACTACATCAGGAGGAGAAGGTGCTGATTGGGGTTGCCATGGCGGTGGCGGAGGTGGCGGAGGTGCAGGTTTACCATATGGCACTCCAGGCGGCGGAACTGGGGCAGCGAATGGAAGCACATCAACTAAAAATGGAACATTATTTTTAATTGTTGGTGGTAATTTAAGTGGTACTGGAAATATTGATTTACGAGGTTCTACTGGCGGTAGAGGCGGTGACGGACAATGGTCAGGAACAGGCGGAGCAGGATCAGGAGGCGGAGTCTGTTTTATAGCAGTTAAAGGTACTAATTCATTTTGTAGTTTCACAACTGGAACATCAACAGGAACTCATAGCGGTGGTTCAGGAAGTATATTATTATCTGGTGGATCCGGCGGTGCTGGTGGTACATATACCGCAAGCGGAGGGTGTGTAGGCCAGTCCGGAAAAAATGGTTTTTGTAAAGTAATTGCTATGGCTTAGTAATTATGATTATACTATATATAAATGATGAATGTGCTAAGGGTTGTTCTTTTTGTTTTATACCAGATGGTGTTAAAGCAAAGAGCCGTGAAATGTCTGTAGAGAATATAGAAAAACTCATAGATAAATTAGACCTAAAGCATGTTCAGATTCAAGGTGGTGAACCTACCCAACATTCAAAATTTTTAAATATTCTACAATTATTAGCAATTAAAGGTGTAACCTTTAACATGCTATCAAACATTTTATTTTCTGATAGAATATGTAATGAATTAATTTCTTATATTCATTTAGGTGTATGTACTAATATATCACCAAATGCGGCCGAACTTGATAAAAACCAAAAACAATTTAAATTATGGAAGAAAAATTACCTTAAACTACATGAAGCATTTGGTAATAATGCATCTACTATGAGTTTAATGTGGACTATACCTAAAGATTTAAGAAAGAATAATAAATTAAATTGTTTGGAATATATTGAATGGTTAAGGAGTGAAATACCTGAAAATTTTAAATCATTAAGAATTGGATTAGATTTATGTGGAACATATATTATTAATAATAGAAAGATAGGTCGAATTATTGATAATATCGATTTAATTGGTAAGAAATATAATTTTAAATTTTATACTGATTGTCAATGTCCTCCATGTATTAATGAGCCTGGTGAATTAAGACGTTGGCACACTATACAAAATAATTCCCATAGTTGTGCACCAGACTGGGGATCAAATAAAGGTGTTGAAGTAAGACCCGATATGTCTACAGCTCAATGTTTTCAATCGGCAGGTGAAATAGGAATGCCGCATATTGTGCCTAATATATTAGATCAAAGGTATGGTAAAGGTGATAAAGTTAGACAGTTACAAAAAATAGCAACAAGAAAATATATAGTAACAGATTCAAAAATAGGTACACCACAAGTTTGTCAAGAATGTGATTATTATCCATTAATTTGTAATGGTATATGTATGGGGTGTAAAGTTGGAGATAATGATAATAGAAATGAAGCAAGAAGAGATTTATCCTTTACACTCGATGTCGCTACCGAGCCCATTGAAAACATTACTTATTGATTTAAAAAAACAAGATACCTGTACAACTCAGTTATGTAAAACTTGTGAAGGTTATAAAAATAATCATTGTTGTACTAGACCAGGGTTTCAAACGTTTGAGAATACAGTATTGATATACGAAAAATATTATATGGATATATCATATAAAACGTTTATAGATACCTATTACAACATCCCAACTTTTCTTTATAACATGAATCAAATGGTAATATTCTATCCAAAAGTAAATAAATCTCTAAATGAGAAAATGCCTAATGCAGGATGTGTATTTCTTAAAAGGAAATTGGATGGAACACCAGGTGAACAATTTATGAATTGTTCATTACATGATTCAAAATCATATGATGATTTAACAACATTTCCTTTGGGATGTATAACTGATTCAGCTACACCTAGTCATGAAGAATATTATAGGTTTGATGAATATAGGATGTCTATGATTAATTATTTTTACCCTGATAGTTCAAGGAGGTTTAATGCCAAATATAAAATTACCTAGTGGTAATAATGCGTTACGTTCAGAATGGAAAGATGCTAAATGGGATGTATCTGGTTTATTTGTGTTCGATAGTAATATCTTATCAACAATAGATAGAACTAAAGATAGGTGGAATGCTATATTACCGATAGAGTCTGTACATGGCTGCCTATTGTATATACCATGGAATAGTGGAAGACTTATATCTATTAAAAAAATATCCAAATGGAATAAAAATGATATTGAATCACTTTATAAAGAATATAATGATAGAGATATAACAATTTACAATACATTTAGTAATCATTTATTAAATAAATCACATTTATCTAATGAAGACGGAAATATGATATTAGAATTATTATCACAAGGTAATTCTAATGGTATTATAGTATCAAGTGATTTATTATCTAAATATGTTAAAAAAAATTATCCAACATTAAAGCAAAAATCATCTATTATAAAGGTTTCAGTTGAACATCCGCATGAGAGATCAACAGATATATATTTAAAATTACTTGATAGATATGACACAGTAGTATTGCATCCCGATGATAATTTCAATTTAGATTTGATGGAATCTTTATCATCATACGGTGATAGAATTGAAATTCTAGTTAATGAACCTTGTGTGGTTAATTGTACAATACGAAAAGCTCATTATGATGCGGTTAGTAAAAGGGGGTTATCTTGGCAATCTAAATTATCCCTTGATAATGACGAAAACCATGAATGGAATTTTTTTAACTTGACTGAAGCCATGGATTGTGGGTTGGATATAGCTGATAAAAAATCAATTACTAGACGAAGTTGCCAAAATTCTGATAAAGAAATTAAAGTTATGTATGATATGGGATATCGGCATTTTAAATTACAAGGGAGAGATTCTTATTGGTATAAATTAAGATATGATATTTGTAGATATATGTATGAACAAGAAATGATTTTTGCAATTGAAGTTAAATTATAATCATAATCAAAACCAAATACCCAAAACCATAATTAAATAAATACTACTAATAACTCTACAGTAGGAATTTAATTAATGGCCTTACAGAAACTCAGTCCAGAAAGATTAGACACTTCAGCTGGAATAATTTTAACCCCAGCAAGCACTCCTTCTGCTCCCGTCGAAGGACAAATGTATTACGATAGTACATCCGATCAAGTACAGTTTTATAATGGAACCGAATGGGGATCTATGGGCGGAGTTGAAGGTATAACCGACAATTCAGATGCAGTAGCAATGACCATTGATTCAGCTGAAAAAATTGGTATCGGCATAACTGCCCCTGATTCGCGCCTAGAAGTAAAAGATAAAATTAAAGTCAGTTCAACCACTACAAATCCACTATTTGATCTCGATAATCAAACTACTAATGGAAAAAATTGGAGAATGCAAGCAGAAAGCGGCGATGGTGCTTTCACATTTAAAAATGCAACTGATAATACTACCGCCTATCAAATTAATACAAGCGGCGAATTTTTAGGACTTGATATAAATGGCGATGTAACGATTACAGGAGATTTAGCAATTTCCGGAACCACAACTACAACCAATAGTACTTCGTTATTAGTTGAAGATAAAAATATAGAATTAGGCAAAGTAGCTACCCCGACTGATACAACTGCTGATGGAGGTGGTATTACACTTAAAGGTACAACTGATAAAACTATTACTTGGGTAGATGCCAACGATGCATGGAGTTTTAATCAAGGTATTAAATTTACAGACGGTACGTCTTCACTATCTGGTAGTTTCCTCCAAGAAACCACTACAACCATTGAAGGCACAGTCAGCGAACAAAAACTGCTTATGGCAGATTCGGCAACCCTTTCTGGCAATTTAACAGTTAATGATAGATTAGTCTTAACCCAAATGCAGGATGACAAGTATGGTCTTGATGCTCATGTTAAATTATTAATTCATTCTGATACTACTGACGGAAGTACAACATTTACTGATTCTAGTAGATTAGGCACACATACAATTACGGCCTATGGAGGCGCTCAACACAAAACCGCACAATATAAATTTGGTGCAACAAGCATGTATTTTGATGGTACTGATGATTATTTACAAGTTTCTACAATGGATTCATTATCTTCCGGTAGTTGGACAATCGATTGCTGGTGGATGACTACTGATATTACAACTCAAGCCCAAACTGTACTATCCGGTGATGATTTCTATTGGGGTATTTTATTTAATTATGTTGGTAGCGGTAAAATGCTTATTGATTTAGGCAATGGTTCTTCATGGAGTATTGCAAATGCAGTATATGGTACAAAAACAAGTTGGGCAAATGATACTTGGTATCATATTGTATTAATTTTTGATGGTAACGCATACAAACTTTATATAGATGGCTTGTTAGATAAAACCATTACAACTTCTACATCTATTGGGTCATCTAGTGAATTTAATATTGGTGTTTGGGGGAATAATAATTGGGGTTTCCACAAAGGATATATAGATGAAATCCGCATAACCAAAGGTATCGCCCGTTGGACAGAAAACTTTACAGTACCATATAAAGCATACCAAGACAGTACCCCTGCTCTTTTAACAGGTGGATACACGATTACTGGATCAGGTACTATAGAAAACGGACTTATAGATAGTACAGATCAATGGGAAGGAAGTACATATATAAATACCCTTGGGACAATACTTAAAGGGGAATTGACGGAAGGGGTTACAGGAACTTTAGGTAGCGGGGTTTCAAAATCACCTTGCGGTGTCCGATGTTGGATGTCAGGAAGTGCTACTGTAGGCGATAACGGAACAATTCCTTTTGATAGCGTAGGTGGTACTTTTGGTTTTGATACCCATTCTGCATTTAGTAACAATAAATGGACAGTTCCTGCAGGACATGGTGGTACATATTTAATAATTGCTAAAATGACTTCAAATACTGGAGGCTCAAATAGATTCATAGGAAACTTATGGAATGGTACTGTAGGTTCATCTATTGCGTCATTAAGAGATGAAGCACTAGAATACGAAGAAGATAATGAGTTTTCAAGTATTGTTCAACTTAGCGCCGGAGATGAGATTTATATGCGAAATGGTTCTGGTGCCTCAAGAGATTTTCTTGGTTACGAAAACAATACACAAATGCATATAATAAAATTAGGATAGAATTGAAATAAATTATGGCAGACTTACTTATAAAACCGCTCACAGGAGCAGGAAATACAGTTACAATACAAGATCAGGCTGGCGGAGCAATCTTGACTAGTGAAAATAGTGGGGCTACTTTAACTAATGCTACACTTGCTTCTGATGTAACAGGAGGACCACAATCGTGGTATGGTTGGGTTTTATTAGAAACTCAGACCGCTTCAGATGTGAGTGAGAAAACTATTGGTTCAACTTCAACCATAACATCAACATACGATGATTATATGATAGTAACTAGTTTCCGAAACCACACAGCAAGTACTATAATATTCCAATTAACAATCGGAGGTAGTGTACTAGGTTCAGCTTATAAAACAGTATCACATGGGACGGATTCTAGTGCAACTACAACGAATGTTACTAGTGGTGGTTATAACTTTGGATTTATAAATTCCGGTAGCCCTGCTAATAACAATGCTTATGATAGGACAGATTTTAAAATGTATTTTTCTAACCCATTATCAACTGTTTACCAGCACAAAGTATGGGGTATTGCATCATATACAACAAGTAATGGTTATATCAGAAATGCCCAATTTTCTACTAGACACGACACTACAGGAGTATTAAGTGCAGTAAAATTTTATTCTCAATCTGGTAATATTTCAGGTACATTCAAACTTTATGGATTATCCAAATAAAGGATTATTATGTTAAAAATACAGATCAACAATGGTGAACCGGCAGTATTAGACACATCTAATGCAACTCCTTTAGAAATGGAAGTTTTGACTCGGAGAGCAGAAAGAAACGCATTGTTACAGGAATCAGACAAGTTTATAGTTGCAGATTATCCAACATCTAAACTTGAAGATTGGAAAACATACAGACAGTTATTAAGAGATTTTGATTTTTCTTCTTATGAAATAGAAGATGAAATCACATGGCCAGAGAAACCGGAATAAAATTATGCCAGACTTAGTTATAAAACCAACAGCAGGATCGGGAAATAAATTAATTCTCCAGGACCAAGGTGGTGGAGCATTGCTAACGAGCGCCACTAGCGGGGCAACTCTTGCAGATGGGATTACTCTTGCAGACATGAGTAATTTTACTTTTCCTGCTGGTGCAGTAGTTAAACACCAGAAAGTATTAACTGTTATTAGTTCATATCAAGTTGGGACTAGCAGTTATGCAGATATAACAGGATCATCAATAACATATACTCCTGCAACTGGTGCTGATTATATAGTTTATGAATGTAGTTTTGTCTCTGGATCTGATTCTGCTACTAATCCACTTTTTGCTTTCAAATTTTTAATTGATGGTACAATCACTAAAAATCAAGATAGTTATGCTCCTTATTTGCACGGAGCAGAAGGCAATTGGAGTATGATAAGACAAACTCATAAAATGGTATATTCTGCAAGTGGATGGACTTCAAATAAAGCAGTGAAGATGCAATTTAGAAGGTATGCTGGTGGTAATTCCGCAAGATTACATTTCTCAACATATGACTACCTGACTGCTGATGGTTCTACTATGGCTAGCAATAACAGACTTACTGATGTTATAACAACTATTTATTCGGTGATGGCATGAAATATTTAACAATAGATTCAGATAATAAAATATTAGGTTGGAATGAAGATGCTCATACTGAAGGATGCATTGAAACAGATTCCGTTATACCAGAATATACAGATACACAATCATTATATTGGGAAGGTGGGACTGTTGTTGCAAAAGATGACAGCGAAAAAATAAGTATGAAAGCAGAATACGATGCACAGGAATACGCAAGAAACAGGAAAACAGAATATCCACCAATGGCAGATCAATTAGATTATATGTTTCATAACGGATTTGATAAATGGAAAGAAGATATAGTACAACCAGTAAAGGACAAATATCCAAAACCGGAATAAAATATGGCAAACTTATTAATTAAACCAACAACAGGACCAGGCAACAAGGTCATCCTTCAAGATCAGGCTGGTGGGGATATTCTTACTAGTGCTGATTCTGGAGTTACATTAGCTAGTGCTACACTTACTGCACCTACTATTACAGACCTAAGTAATGTTACAGGGACTCTACCTGTAGGAGTAACAGGAGGTTCTGGATTGACTGCACTTGGTACAGTTGCTTCTGGAGTAATAGGTTCTGGTGTTACTGGATTAGGCTGGAGGCCAGTTGGTTCTGAGCAAAATACATTTTCATCAGCTAATTGGGATATTACAGGTTTTAATGATACTTATAAAATATGGATGGTTCAGATTAATTTTATGAGACCTGCAGGTGATGGGAAGGAATTAAAAATATGGTTTCTTCTGGATAATGGTAACGTAGCAGCAGGCACTCTCCAGTATTTTTCTAATCAATATGATTCAGGTGGTACTACAGATAACCAATCTAATACTAGTTATCCTTATGTAGGTTGTCAAATGACAAATGGACAATCAGAACGAGCTACTGGTAGTATTATTGTTTATGGTGCAAGAGTTGCGACATACCAAAATACCTGTGCAAGAATGGAATTCCAGATGGTTAAACCAGATGGTCAGATTGGTACAGAAGATGGAGGAATGAAAATTAGTGGAGGTGAAGTAATTGGTGGGCTTAGATTGTCTCCGTGGTCAGGTAATTGGACTGAAGTTTCTGCACAAATTTATGGATTAAACACTTAAAGGTAAAATGTTTAGACGACAAATTAATAATGGTGATCCTGTTTATTTGGATAATGATGATCCAACTGAAGCAGAATATAAAATGTTAGGACTAAGAGCTAAGAGAAATGCTTTACTTGCTGAATGCGATTCAAAAGTAATTGCTGATGTTTCAGTAGGAGAGGAAAAGAAAACAGAATGGTTAGAATATAGACAAGCATTAAGGGATTGGACATCAACTGTTTCTGATCCTTTAAATCCACCAGAATGGCCTACTAAACCAGAATAATTTCAATTGACATTCTCTAATTAAATAAATACTACAGTAAGGAGTCTCAATAGTGGCCAGAACTGTAGTAACCGATAAATTACTTCAAGATAATTTAGAATTCCAAGGTACAGAAAGTATAAAGGTTCCAGCTGGAACAACTGCCCAACGTGGAACACCGTCTGGCGCAGGCGAGCTTAGATATAATACTCAGCTAGGAACATTTGAAGGGTATGATGGTTCTAATTGGGGACCAATTGGTGCCGGAGTTATAGATACCGACGAAGACACTTATATTACAGCAGAAGCAACCACAGACAAAGATAGTTTAGATTTTTGGACTGCTGGCACTGAACGGATGAATATAAATTCAACAGGTGCTGTAACAATTTCAGGTGACTTAATAGTAAACGGTACTACCACTACACTTAACTCAACTAACATAGAAATAACCGAATCAATTATATTTGAAGGATCAACAGCAGATGATTTTGAAACAACATTTAATGTTGTAGATCCAACAGCAGACAGAACTATTACTTTGCCTGATGCTACAGGTACAATTTCTGTAGCGGCATTTACTGGTGATGCAGGATCTGGTGGAACAATTGGTCTTGTACCTGCTCCGGCGGCAGGCGATGCGGCCGCAAGCAAGTTCTTAAAAGCAGATTCTTCTTGGCAAACAGTAACAATGCCAGGTGTATTTACAGGTGACTCCGGTTCAGGCGGAACAACCGGGTTAGTTCCTGCTCCGGCGGCAGGCGATGCGGCCGCAAGCAAGTTTCTAAAAGCAGATGGTAATTGGACAATAGTAGATACAAGTGCAGGACAACAAATTGGAACGCCAACTGACACAACATTTAATGAGGGTGCATATTATCAAGCAAGTACAGCATTTCAAAGTGGTAGTGTTATATCTGGTATTAGTACTAGCGGAACAGTAGCAGACGCACTTGATGGTGTTAACGAAACAATTAGAAATATTCATAATAACACATATGTTCAAGGTGCATATTTTACTAGATCTCCAATAGAAGGCGGAGCATCACCGGGTACTCCGTTAGTTGTACGATTTACTATTCTTGCACCAGGTGATGCAACTCATATGGATTTAGAATTCGATAACACAACCCAAAGCACTTCTTATACATCTGTAACAAATGATACAACCTGGAAAGATGCTGGAGGATCTGGCGTTCATTATTATGATTATAGTTTTACTGATGTTGCTGGGGGAGCTGTTGATGTTACAATGACATTAAAATGTCAGTCAGCTTCGGGTACAACAGGTCTTACAGAAGGTAGTTATTTTAAATACAAATTTACTGCCGCTGTAGGTTTGTGGGAACCAGATCCTGCCGTTTTATGGACAACAACAAGTGGAGATCAAATTGTTGATTTAGGTAGTGGAACTGCCGCTGATAGAGAAATAGAATTTGACACAACCACTACACTATATGCACATTATTGGATGATTGAATTTGGTGACGGAACAAAATATCCTACAAGTGCTAATACAGGTGGCGACAATGCTCATGTTCAATCAAATTGGATAAATTGGACTACAACAAAAAAACATACTTATGATTATGATGCAAATGGTAGTACAGTTACAGCAGATGTACGATGGTCACCAAAAGTTTGGTGTAGAAGTATAACCGCAAGAGGTAATGCAGGATTTACTAATAGTTTAGAAAAAGCAAATCATATTGAAGGTTTTATAACACCTGTTGCAACATTAACAGCAGACAATTTAACAACAGGTAATAATGATGAAAGTGGTGACACTAATGCTCAAAGTACAACTAATACAGCAGAAGGACATCCTGTTAAGTTTACAAATACCTCAGCAAACCTAGGTACTTGGGGCGACACAACTTATACTTGGGACTGGGGCGATTTAACAAGTAATACGGTTGTTACTGGTGGCGATAATGTAGATGGAGATGTAAGTAATGATATAGAACATTATTTTACTTTAGCAAACGATGATGTTGCTGAAACATTTGATGTAACATTAAAAGCACAAAATAATAGACAAAGTAATAATAATCATACAACATCAGCAACAACTATTACAGTAAATATTGATCCTAGGGCGGTGTTTAGTGGAGCAATTACAAATCAAAATACATCAGCAAGCGGAAATCCAAGTTATGTTAATTCTAGAATAGGTTATAATTTTACAAAATATGATCCTTCTAGTGGTGGAGCAGATAGCAGTGGTGCATCTAATATTGTAGACTTTACAAATAGTTCAGGTGGTATAACAGGAACTTCGCCAACATATGCATGGACATTTAATAACGGACAAACTAGTACATTATCTGATCCTCCAAACCAGACATTTACTACTGCCCAAGCATATAACATACAATTAATAACACAAAATACTAATAGTTATGCTGGTGGAACAGACGACACAGAATTAAAATCAAATTATATAACAATAAATGCTACCCCTTCAACTCCCCCAGGGTTAACAGGGTTAACAATAGCAGTTCCATCTAGTACAGGTTCTTCACCGTTGGCTTGTGCAGATACTACTGATAATACAGCAGGCAGTGGCTCTGCTCCAACAGGTGGTGCTTCGGTTACTAGAATTGTTACTACAACAATGTCATCAAATGCATTAAGTGGCTGGGCGAATGAATTTCCATCAAATGGTACGTATGCAGGTGTATTAACTGCTCATCTTAATGAAGGTGGTGCAACAGGAACAATAACATTTGACGGATCTAACAAAGTCGGCACTAATGGTATATTAGAAGTTACTCAAGAACGTGATTCTAATGCTAGAGATAATAATACATATCCAGATAATTTCTTTAAAGAATTTAAAGCAAAGGTAAACTTAACAGGACTTTCAGCAGGATTTAATACAGCTCAATTAAAACACGATGATGGTACAAATACTGCTATGACAGAATTTGTATATGATGATATGACAAGTAGTCCAACAGTTGCTGGATGGGGGAATTCAATAACTGGAACTGAAACTATTAGATATATGTCAGGTGTTAAATTTTACAATACAGGTTCTACTATATCGATAATAGGGCAAACAATAGACGACCTAACAGGACAAACTTATAGAGACACGACAACACCTCTTACAATTAGTAATGACACCGGAACACCAATTAGTACCCAAACGTATACCTATGCAACTATATTACCTGGAATTGCAATTTCAGGAAGCATACCTAAAATAAATGTAGGTGTAAGTGCGGCAGTTACATTAAATGGATTAACGGTTAACATAAATGGATCAGGACAAGGTAAAAATGGAATAATAAGATCTTCTGCAAAAAATGTAAACGGCACAAGTTCAAATTTAGCAGATACAGCAAAATTGATGTGGTGGATTGCATCTCCAACGTTAGATGAATTAAATCTTCCTAATAATATAACAAATGGTTCTTCAGGTCAAGCAGGTAAAAGAATAAAATATGCATGGACAGGAACTGATTATGCATATCCTGCATATACTCCTGGCAGTAATGATTGGTACACAACATATGCATGGAATAGCCAAACTGATACATTAATGAATACAAACGAAGCAGGATGTTATTTAAATGAAATTAAACACACGTTAGAAAATTTTTCTACAGGATATCTACCTGTTGGAAATGATTTAGGTACAGGTAGAAGTAGTGGTGCAACGCAATATTTTACTTTAGCATTTAAACGAAATAGTATAGCAAAATTTTCTATAAAAATTACAGGAGAAGTTACTTCTCTTTATATAGCATTTCCACAATATGGTACAGATAACTCAAGTTCAATTAATGGCTGGTTAGATTGTAGTACATTATATGCAGGTGCAGGATTTCCTGGAGCAAACACAGGCGCATCACCGAATGCTGGAAATGGATCGAATGGTGTTAGGCGAACAGGTAGCTCAGCACAACAAGGAACATTTGCAGTTAATACCGCATTAACAAATGCATATGCAAATTTAGATTTAGGTGAAGCAAATACAGGATTAATGACATATCCAACAGTATTAGTACGATTCGGGGTAGCAAACGGTAAATCTGTAACAGCAATATCGTTAGAAGATTGGAATCCAGCATAGAGGAACATAGATGCCAACGTATACAGTAAATGATGTAATAACTAATAGGATTGACAAAAAAGTCAACTATGGTAAGGCAAGAACGGCCTTCGATCACGAAAAAGGTCCAAATAATGAAGCCATAGTTAGTCCTATTCCGAACCCATCGCATAACTTATGGATTGACAGTCATTTAATACCTGCGGTAGCAGGTACTGTTAATACTGCTACTGTTCATTCTTATCAATATAAAAGTGGCGGAACATTTGGAACAGGAATAGGTGAATCTGCAGGTGTTATAGAATTAACAAGAGATCCAACTGTAGCTGATCAACGATCTTGGCTTGCATGTTCTACAGTTGGCAATTCAACTACTAGACTTGGTGATTGGCTTAGAGCAACATACGGTGCAACATATTTGCCTGGATTTGCTATTGCCACTGCCGGCGGCGGCAATGGTAATTATGACTTATCCGCAAGATCAGATTATGAAGTAATTTATCCACAAACAACAGACGAAGAATACTACTGGGATTACGAATCTGGTGTGTTTGTTATGTTTGGAAATCCAAATAGTTCAGTTCGTTCAATACTTTTAGCAGGCGGGTCAGGTAGTTATACTCACTCTGTATACTTGTTTAAAGGATTTAGATATGATGGTGCAGTAGGTTTACAGAATTATTCAAGTGGTACTGGTACTGCTCTAACAATAATAGATGAATCAACTACTTTATCTACTGCGGCAAGTAAACTTACCTTTGCAGGAACAGGAATAACTGCAACAGAACCAACAGCAAATGAAGTTTTAGTAACAGTACCAGGAGGAGCTCTTACTGTAGCAGAAATTAACGATCCTAGTGCTAATGTTAGTGTAACATCCGTAAACGAAATACAATTTGATGTAGACAGCGGGTTTGCTTTAACTGATTTAACTGGCGGTGTTGTTAAAGTTGCAATGGAGAGCACCTTTAAAAAGTGGAACATATCCGGACAAGATACATTAATAGCACAAGCAGTCGACGAAGTTACATTAGCACAAGGTAGTGGTATAGTATTAACAACAACTGCTCCCCCAACTTCAACTGCAACATATACTGTAAAAGTTGCGGCCAGTAAATTTACTATTGATACAGGGTCAGGTGATGTATCTCAACCAGCACTCACATTAGTAGCAGGCGGTACTTATAAATTTGATACATCAGATAGTACAAATGCAACACATACATTTAAATTTTCAACTACAAGTGATGGAGAAAATAATAGCGGAACTGAATATACTACAAATGTTACAACAAGTGGAACTCCAGGTTCAGCAAATGCATACACACAAATTTCAATTAAAAATAATACTCCTGCGTTGTATTATTATTGCTCTGTTCATGCAAGCATGGGAGGATCCGCAGCCACTCCACAAAAAACATTAACAATTTCTTCAACGTCTTCTGTTAATTTAAGTGCGGTTGCACAGGATATATTACCTGATACAGACGTAACAAGAGATTTAGGATCATCTGCTAAAAAATGGGATGAGCTTTACCTATCAGGAAATAATTTAGTATTAGGTAATGCAACTATTAAGTCAACTTCGGCAGGCGCAATTAAATTTTATATTGTACCTACAACAACATCTGCAACATTAACCACTGTTGGAACTACAGTAACGTTATCTAGTGGTACATGGGCTTCGTTGGGTATAGTTGCAGGTACTGAAATAATTGCTGATAGCCAGACAAAAATAGTTCAAGGATTAACAAACAACATCACATTAGTTATTGATACAGCATTTACAACTAATTTGACTAATGAAGCAAACTGGACATATCAAACACCTGGTCCGTCTACTACCTCAACAACTACTTTAATTGATGTTAGTTCTACTCCACCAACTCCTAATGCATTTTTAGTATATGATGGTGTAAACAGTGAATATGTTGCAGGTGCATACACTCAAAATGTAGTTGAGGCATTTACAGGTCATGCAACTAATACGTATGTTACTTTAGTAAATTCAGTAGCAAATGTAAGCAATCTTCTTGTTTTTGTTGAAAGTGTATTTCAACCAGCAAGCACTCTTTCATATGATAATAGTACTAAACAATTAACATTTACAGGCGCGGCATCGGGCGATTTGAATGGTAAAGAAATTGTTGTTGTGCATTTAGCCGCGGCAACATTAAATGATATTACTCCAGATCAAATTCATCCAAATTCATTTGCAGTTCAAACAGCAACAGGCACAGGAAGTAATCCACAGAATATTGTATTAACTGATGAAGTTAGTACTGAAAATCAACTGCTTGTAACAGTTGATAATGTTATACAAACGCCTGGATCAGGTAATTCATATACAGTGGCTACAGTAAGCAATGTAAGTACGTTAACTTTTGCAACTGCTCCAGTTTCCGGTGCGGAAATAGTAATAAGATATTTAGGTATTCAAGGACAAACTGTTCCTGTTACTTCATGGTTTAATTTATCTCAAGTTTCTGGATCAGCATTTCAGTCAACTGATGCAAATAAATTTGTAAAAGTTAATTCTACATATGATGGATTAGAATATGATACTGTATCAGATCCAGATGTTATGGGTTCTAGCAACAGTTATGCGGCAGGATTAGTACTTGCAGGTAGTGGAACTCATGCAGAAAACTTTTTAAGAAAAGATGGTACGTGGCAAACTATATCATTACCAGATACAATGGGTTCAAGTAATAGTTATGCCACCGGCTTAGTACTTGCAGGTAGTGCAACTCATGCCAATAATTTTTTAAGAAAAGATGGCACTTGGCAAGTAGTTTCAACAGATGTTATGGGTTCTGGTAACAGTTATGCGGCCGGCTTAGTACTTGCAGGTAGTGCAACTCATGCAAATAGTTTTTTACGCAAAGATGGCACATGGCAGGTAGTTGCAACAGATGTATTGGCAGATACTACACCGCAATTAGGTGGTAATTTAGATGTACAAAACCATGAAATTTTTACATCTGACAATGCTGATACTATTACAATAAGACCGAATGATTCAAGTGATAATACAGGTACTGTTCAAATTGCAGGTAACTTAACAGTATTAGGAACAACAACTACAGTAAGTTCAACCAATCTTGCTGTTACAGATAATATAATTGTTATTAATAAAGATGAAGTAGGTGCAGGAGTAACAGCAGGTTCGGCAGGTATTGAAATAGAAAGAGGTTCTGTTGATAATGCTACAATTACTTGGAATGAAACAGACGATGTATTTGAATTTAAAGTTGGTTCAGACTTAGTAAACCTTAAATCAGCAGGAACAAATGTACAACGACAACGTTATATAGCAACCGCAAGTCAAACACAATTTTCAATTGCGTATACAGAAAATGATCAAGTAGATGTTTATTTAAATGGTTTAAAATTAGCAATTTCGGATTATACAGCGACCACGGGGACTTATATCACACTTGGGGTAGGTGCGAGTGTAGGCGATATTGTAGAATGTATGGCCTTCAATCTTGCTCAATTACAGAAGGCATCATATACACGCTATAATTATAGCATAGATGGGTCCACTTATGCAACCACAAATCCAACTTTTCCAAATATAAATCACGAATCGGATCAAGTAGATGTGTTTGTTAATGGTTTAAAAATTCATCCAACAGATTATTCTTCAACTTCAGGAACAAGTGGATCTATACAATTAAGTATGACACTTACTGTAGGAGATTTAGTCGAAATAGTAGCACTCAATACTTTTCAAACTTCTTCTTCTTCGCATGTTTATGATAAACAAACAGAAAACTTAACAGCAGATGATGCTTCGCCAACTTATTCAATTACAAATGGTTATACAGTAGGTAAGATAGATGTGTTTGTTAATGGTGTTAAATTAGCAGAAGCAGACTTTACTGCAACAAATTTAAGTACAATATCATTAGCAGATCCTAGGTTTAATGGCGATGTAATAGAATTTATTTCATGGCAACCAATTTCAATATTTGAACCATCAGTAGGTAACGGAACAACAACTACAGAAACATTTACTGCTACTTCTGGACAAACAACTTTTACATTAGCAAATGCATATACTGTTGGTGCAATAGAAGTTTATTTAAATGGTCTTAAACAGGTAGTAGGTGCTGGTAATGATTATGTAGCAAATAAAACAAGTGCTCCATATACAGTGGTGCTAAATATTGGAGCAACTACAGGCGATGTATTACAAACAGTGGCATACTCTGCTTTTGCTTCTGCTAATCATTATTTGAAAACAGAAACATATACAAAAACAGAAGTTGATACAAATACATATACACAAACACAAGTAGATGCTTTACTGCATTCGCATGCCGCTAGTGCTTCGTTTGCACAAACAAAATTAACATCAGGATTAATATTAGGATAAAAAATGGCAATACCAAGTGGGTCAGGAACAGAGGTAATTAAACATTTTAGCAAATATGATCATAATAGTGCTAGTCAAGTTACAGCTATTACAGGAGTAGCAAATCATATTTATACAGTTTTAAGTGTTATTGCATGGAACGCAGGGTCATCTGCTTTATCATGTGAAATTAGATTTGATGATGGAACTAATACCAATATTCAGTTAGTACAAACGGATGTTCCATCTAAAGGAACTTTTGTATTTAACGATAGATTCAGCTTTAGTGGGGATGTAAATTTACATTTATATTCTGCTGGAAATGGTTTTAATTGGCACGTTACTTATATTGACCAAGACTGGACAACATAGGAGAATGACATGAGTGGAATAATGGGCGGAGCAGGAAGCAAGTCTGGTGTTATCGGTGAGACTGAACTGGATTATGAATATGGGGAGTTTACTCCTATCGTAACTGCTGGTGGTACTGCAATGAGTACAGGTGGAGGAGCATCAATTACAGGTTTTTATGTAAAAACTGGAAGAACAGCTACATTGTCTATGAAATTGTGGAGTATACCAGTAGGTTCATCTTCTGGGGCAATATTAGTAACAAATATGCCGTTTGCTCCTGCTAAAAATGTAGTATTTACTTGTAGACAAGATTATTATTCTTCGGCTTATAATCCACAACCTTTGTTTTATCTCCCTGCTAATCAGACTAATATAATAATGTACGATGTAGGCGCAGGGGCAACTTGGTTAGCTGATTATCAGGTATCACATTTAACAAATTATCTATTTGCAATAGTCACAGGGACTTTTATAACTTATTAGAAAACTAGAATTATGAAATTAAATAAAACAGATATAGTAACGGAATTTAAACATATCCAAATCAGAGAACTTACTGATACAGGTGGATACCATCGCAGAACGATTACTTGTGATCAGACTCTTGCAGAAGACGAACATCAAGAAGTGAAAGACATAGCAGAAGAGTTATGGACTGATGAAGTTAAGTCTGCATGGGCAACATTTCAAGCAGAACAACAAGCACAACGAGAAGCACAATGACCAGAGCAAGAACAATGGCCCAACACATAGGCGCAGATGGAATGATGTCAGAAAATGAAGATGTGTTTGAAGAAGATCTTACGGTTGATGCGAATAATAATATGGTACTAGCAGGTCCAGTTACCATTCCCAATATTACAATTAATGGCAATTTAAATGTGATCCAAGTACTCAATGTTACTACTGAAATGAATATTGGTGCAAACGGATCATTGAATATGGTGGGTTAACGTGGCAGATATTAAAATAAATGAAAAATTGGTTGTTTCACAAACCGGAACAGCAGAACCTGTGTTGGCTAGTAATGTTGATTTATCAAATGTTAATTTATCATCTACAACTATTCCAGCGGCAGGTGTTACCGGTACTTTAGGTAGTGGGGTTACACTACCTGACCAAATTGGAGAATGGAAACCATTAGGACAAATAAAATTAACAACTGCTACAGATAAAGTTTATTTTGTTAATGGTTTAGCTCCTCAAGGTAATGATGGAACAACATATACTTCAGTTGCTAGTACAGTTGTATGGGATACTACTTACCCTTTGTATAAGTTAAATTGGTTTATTAATGGATCCACTGCGACAAATACCTTCCCAAAAATTAGAATTTGTACTTCTGCTCATGGTTCAAACGCAAAAGATTCAACCTTTGCAACATCTGGTTATAGAACCATGACATGGCAGAGAGCTTGGTATAATAGTGCATGGTTGGATGAAACAGGAACTTATACCGATTGTATATGGAGACCACGAAATGGCGCAAAAATTGATATGGTGCATATAGCAGAATTAACATTTTCAGGAATAAAATCATCAGCATATCCTGTTTGCTTTGGACGAGAGGCAGGATCGGCTTATACCAGTAGTTCTAGTCATTTTTTTGGAGGTGATTGTCATGGTAGATTTGAGACAACTGGTACTTATTATGGGATTCAAATAATGGAAGTTGATAATACCGGATCATTCCAAACAGGATCTGTTTTCTCATTATCAGGATTATATACAGGATAAAATAATATGAAATATGAAGAGAAACAAGCAGAATATGAAGCAAACCAATACCAGAGAGATAGAGTATCAGAGTATCCCTCAATCGGTGATCAGTTAGATGCTCTATACCATGCAGGAGTATTTCCTGCAAATATGGCGGCAAGAATAAAAGAAATAAAGGACAAGTACCCTAAGTAAAATAGGATAAATATTTACATGGCAACTATTAAATTAAACAATGTAGCGGTACTTTCTAGCCCTTCTGGTACTGCACCTGGTTCTCCTTCTGACGGAGAACTATATTATAATACCGCAACTAATAAATTAATGCTCTATAATGGATCTGCTTGGGTATCAATTATAGAGCATTCAACTATCGGTTCGGCTGTTATTACTAATCAATCATTTGATTATACAGGAGCAGATCAAGGTTGGGTGGCTCCGGCTAATGTTTCTCAGATTCGTGTTTCTCTTTGGGGAGCAGGTGGTGGAGCAGATAGCAGTGGTGGTCTTGGTGGTGCTGGTGGATTCGTTTCTGGAATACTTTCTGTTACTCCTGGTGCGGCTTATAAAATTGTAGTTGGAAGCGGCGGAGCAGGAGATACAAATGATAGTAATCATACCTCAGAATATGGAGGCGGTGGTGGTGGATATGAAGATCCGGGCGCAGGAGGATTATCTGGTATATTTTCAGGTTCTGGTGCTATTTTTAGCGGTGCCGTTCCACAGATTACTGTTGGTGATGCTCGACATTTAATGATTGCTGGCGGTGGTGGAGGTGGTGATCCTGGAAATCCTGGAGGAAGAGGAGGCGGTGGTACTAATGGTCTCGATGGTGGTAAAGGAAATGGAAGTAATGCAGGCAATGGTGGTACTACTGATGGATCCGGAGGATCAGCAAATGACGGGTCTGGATTCTTATTAGGTGGAGACGGAAACAATCGCGGCGGATCATCTTATAGATGGGTTGGCGGTGGTGGTGGTGGTTTTTATGGCGGAGGAGCAGGCAATGGAGGTGACACAACCGGTGGCGGTGGGTCGTCCTATACCGGAACTGCTACAAATGTAATCACAGAAGGCGCCAATGTTGCTTCTTATACTACAGAAAGTACAGGAGCGACTCCAGTAGGAACAACCGATGGATTATATCACGCTCGGCCTGACAACTACATACCAGGTCAAGGCGGAACAGCAGGCACAACTCCTGCTTCGGGTGTAGGTAACACACATTCAAACGGCGGCGGCTGGCATGGTACCGTAATTATTAGTTATACATTAATATCTTATGCTTAAAATATTTAAAATAATAGGAATAAAATATGCCACAATCAAAAGTATTTGACTTTGCCAAAGGAATAGCGTATAATGATTTACGTAGAACTACAAAATTACTTTCCTCTAGCTCAACAATCACATTAGACTCACCTACAACACATACATTAACATCATTAGCAGACGAAATAGAAGTCGACAACGGTACCACAGTCGAAGTAACCACAGGCACAACTTGGGTTATAGAATAAATACTGTAAAGGGTGTTACATGAGTACAATCAAAGTAGACAAAATTACAGGAAGAACTGGTTCAGCAGGTACTGCCCCTATTACTTTGAGTGGTGATACTGTTACTTTAGGTAGTAACGTAGTAAGTGAAGCATTCATTGGAGGCACAACATCTACTTTAGATCCAACAGCAACAACTAATCCATCAGCAGTAGGACATTATTGGATTAACACTACTTCAGGGGATACGTATATTTGTACTGATGCAACTACTAATGCAAATGACTGGATAAACATCGGAAGACGTGAGGCCAGCTTGCAGGCGGGAAAGTATAGGTTAAGTTACTTAGTTATTGCTGGAGGCGGTGGCGGTGGAGGTTACTATCGTAGTGGAGGCGGCGGTGCTGGTGGCTATAGAAATTCATTTGCTTCAGAAACTTCTGGTAGAAATACAGCAACTGAAACGCCTTGGTCTGTTAAAATCGGAACAGTAATAACAGTTACAGTAGGTGCTGGAGGTGCCAATGCAAGTGGAAATAATAATCACGGTGGTAAAGGAGGCGACTCTTCAATAGCGGCATCTGGTCAAACTACAGTTACTTCTAACGGAGGAGGCGGAGGAGCTGATTATGAAAACTCTGCGGTATCAGGTACCTATGGATCCGGCGGAGGTGCAGGACACGGTACGACTAGTACCTTTTTAGGTTCAGATGGAACTGCTGGTCAAGGTTTTGATGGTGGAGATACTCCTTCAACTGGGAATCAACAAGGTGGAGGCGGAGGTGGTGCAAGTGCGAATGGTGATGATGGTGGTAGTACTTCAGTAGGTCTTACTGGAGGTAATGGTTTATCTTCTTCTATAACTGGTTCTGCTGTAGTTAGAGCAGGAGGAGGTGGAGGAGGATCTTATGGTACTGGAGCATTTATGGCTGGTGGTGCTGGTGGCGGAGGTGGAGGAGGTTCAGACACTTCAACCGATGCTCACTCTGGAGTTGCACATGGAAGTTATTATCTGCCAGCTCCTGGAGTCGATGGAACAGGCGGGGGTGGAGGCGGAGTAGGCGGAGATTCCAATTCTGGTAGTACTTATGGAAAAGGTGGTACTGGCGTTGTTATTCTTAGGATGCCAACTGTTAGTTATACAGGCACAACTACTGGTTCTCCTGGTGTTACAACCAATGGTTTAGATACAATTCTTACATTCCTTACATCTGGATCTTACACCGCATAGAAGAATATTGGCACAATTTCTCAAACAATAATCCAATCCAATTGCGATAAATATTTAAAATAATTAGGGAGTTTTAAATATGGGCACACTCGCAGTCGATAATATACAACATACCGACGGCAGTTCTGCTGTCACACTTAATAATGCTAATATTACAAATCTTAGTAGTGGAGTTACGTTCCCTGCCTGTGCGTTTTTTGCTTATTTAGCTACCACTCAGACTGGGTTACATGAACAGGCTACAAGTGCTACTGGATATAGTGTTATTCAGTTTAGTAATACTACTTTTGACACTCACTCTGGATTCCAGACATCTGGGGTAAATCAGTATAAGTATGTAATACCTACAGGACAGGGAGGAATCTGGTTATTTAATGTTGGAGTATTAATTGGTAGTGCTACTGATTCAATTATAAGAGGATACCAATTAATGTTATTTAATGGTTCTACATTTTTAGAGGAAGATGCCCAAAGATATGCTGCCAATGATGTTGCTGTAGTAAGGGGTAAATTATCCACGATTGCAAGTGTTAGTGCTGGAGATGTCATAGAAGTAAGAGTACAAACTAACACAACAACTAATGCGTCTCCATCAGCCCATGCGAGCTTTTATAATATTCCACATCAACACATGAATAATGTCGTTGATAGATCAACGATATTTAATGGAACTAAATTAGGAACCGCATAAACTCAAAACCGGAATAAAATATGCAAAAATTAAGAGGAAGTAACTTTAAATTAGACGACGGAACATTGTATAATAAACAAACTGTTTCTGAAAATGTTACAATTCCCGCAAATATAAACGCAATGTGGGTAGGTACAATTACAATAGATACCGGTAAAACTGTAACAATCCCAACAGGATCAAGGCTAGTAATAGTATGAGCGAATTAAGTGTAGATAAGATTACCGGAAAAACAGGTACTGGTGGTTCTAATTCTCCATTGCAGTTTAGTGGGGATACTGTTACTTTAGATACCGGTGTTACTATAAGCAGTGGAGCTACTATAGGCACCGGAGTATCTTTAGCAAATGCCACTTTCCCTGCTGGTCATGTAATTGGTTTTAAGAATTCATATACAACAAGTGCAGAAGTCATATCATTGACAACAGCAAATACAATGTATAGTAGTGCCTATTTATATCTAGATTATACACCTAAAATAACTGGTAGTAAACTATTAGTGAATGCAAACATAAAGGCATCACATAGCTCTAATGCTGGAGTTATTAATGCTATGCGTGTTATGCGTACAGGGCCAAGCACAGCATATAGTATAGTAGGTGGAGACGGATCAACATGGAATACTTCTGACTTTGTCTATTTAGGTGGTGGAATTAATTGGATTAATATTAATACATTAACTACAGCATGGGAAGATATTGCTCAAGACAACACAACTGCACATAGATATATCCCACAAATTGGTGCTAATGTAGGTAGTATTAGCGGTTACATAAACAGAAGAGGGTCAGATGATCAATGGGGAGTATCATCATCAATATGGGTAATGGAGATCGCACAATGATAATGGAAAAATTAGGTATCCCCCACTCAGATTGGAAAGGTTATATAAATGATGACTATGATACAATTAGATGGACTACAGATGCTAAATGCACAAAGGATGAATGGGAAGCCGCAAAAATTGAACTAAAAACAGAATACGATACTAACCAACCATTAAAATTATTACGTATAGAAAGAGATAGAAAACTTAGAGAAGAAGTAGATCCAAAAACATGCGAAGCATATAACAACGGAACACAATTATCAAACGAATGGAAAAATTACAGACAAGCATTATTAGATATGACATTACAAACCCCAACTTTAGATGAAAATGGAAATTTAAAAGCTGGCCTAGAGCTAGACGAAATATATTGGCCAACTAAACCGGAATAATTTATGAGTAAGATTTTAGAACTAGCAAAAAGAATTGCATCAACAGGTGGTTTAGAAACCAAAACTACTGAAACTATTTCCGGTACTTATGATTCAGCTGGACAACAACGTTTACTTTCACATGCATACACAATTGGGGCTAACTTAACTATTACTAATGGTGAGTTAATTTTATCTAGACTTGCCGACAATGGAACAGGCATGACAGTGGAATTTGGATCTGATGTTACATTAACAGGCGATGGTACTTTAATGTTAGGTGATTTAGGACAAGGTCAACCAAATCAAGACTTTTCAGCATCTAGAATAACTGGTACGCTTCCAAGTACTGTGCTTTCTACTGGTATGGTTCGTTCTATGAGAACATATACCAATTCAACCGAAAAGGATTTAGTAAATGCCCAGGAGGCAACTCATGTTCTTGCAACAGATACAAAATTAGGCGGGATCGAAACCAATGTTTTAGTTGAGATAGCCTTACCTTATCGTGCAGAGGCTGGATCTGGTATGTGGACAGTACCTGTTTTACAAATAAAATATGGATCAACTGAGTCTGAGGTGCTAACCGGATCTAACAGTCAAAGCGGTAGAGAAAGTACTGTTCATTTAAAGTATTTGTTTACAGGAATATCTGCCGGTGCGTATGATGTTGCATTTTATTGGAGATATACTAGAAATAGTCATACTACATCTTCGAGACCATTTAATAAAATTATTCCGGGTACTAGCGTCGATGGTAGAATGGATCAGTCAGTATCGGTAATAACAGTAACAGAAATTGTAGTATGATCAAATCTAATAAATAGTTATAAGGAATATGAATGGCAACTTTAACGATTAAGCCTACTGCGGCAGGCAATGATGTACAAATTAAAAGTGGTGATGGTAATACCACCCATGCTACTTTTGGTGATACTAGTACTGTAAATATGAGTGCTGGTTCAATTGCTAGTGCAGTTACAGGAACTTTAGGTAGTGGAATTACGTTTCCTGCTGGGCATATTGTACAAGTGGTATCTACGACAAAAACAGATGATTTCGATACAACTGCTTCATATACTTCATCAAATGGAACTGACATTCCGGGTCAAGGTGGAAGTGGTGTATTTAGTGTAACTATTACTCCTTCCTCAACTTCAAATAAGATTTGGGTCACCTCAACATTAAATGGTTCTCAGGCTGTCGGCACAAACAGAGTTTCTGCCACAATGTACAGAGATAGTACCAAGATATTTGTTGGAGATCAAGCAGGTAGTAGATTGCAATTTTCTGGGGGATATGGTGGTAGTAATTCTACTATTCATCAAGCCGCGTTAACTGTAAATTTTTTAGACAGCCCTTCAACAACTAGTGCAGTAGTATATAAATGGAAAGTTGGTACACATGGGGCAGGGACTGCGTTTATAAACAGAACTGAGCAGGATTCAAATGATTCAATTACAGGGCGTTTAGCCTCAACAATTACAGTAATGGAAATAAAGGTATGATGAGAAATAAAGCAATAAGAAATACACATCCAACTGTTGTTTCAATTAATGCAGGAACAGATGCTTGGGATAAGGATGATAATGTTGTTGTTTTAGATGAATCTGCAATAGCAATTGAACAAGCTAAACTCCAAGCCGAATACGATGCTCTCCAATACCAACGTGACAGAGAACCAGACTATCCCAGACTTGCAGAGCAATTTGACTTACTTTGGCACGCAATAGATGCAGACACATTAGATAAAACCTCAGATTTTTACACCACATTAAAAGCAGTTAAAGATGCTCATCCAAAAGGGTAGCCAATGACACAAATTGTCGAATCAGCAACAGGCGCAAGCGGATTTACAGAAGATTCAGCAGTTACTCTAGCATCAGTCACAATAACAAGAACTCAAGTTATACCTGCAGAGACAGTTACCTTAACCGGCACCTTAACGATAAATACTGGTAAGACATTGTGTTTGGCTAGACTGTTTGGTACTGATGATGTTACCTTAACAACATCAGGCGCGGTAACAATTACTGGTGCTGGCACACTTACAAAAGAGACACTTTTATAATGGGCGACTTAATTATCAAGCCTGAATCAGGCGGAAGTATAAAATTACAAAATAATGCTGGTACTAATGCCTTAGTTTCTGATAATTCCGGTAATGTAACATTAGCAGGAAACACAACCCTGTCAGGAACAGCAAATAATATTGGAACTGTAACTGCTGGTAACCTGAGTAATTCAAATATTGTTTATCCTGCTGGGCATGTAATTCAAGTTGTGGAAAATAATCACCTGCCCACCGTTCAAGTATTTGATACTGATATTGATACAGTAATATCAGTAACGATAGACAATGTACTAGCTTCTTCTATTTGTATAATTTGGGCTGGTGCAACATTTAGGTGTCAGAATACAGGTGATTATAATGGTGGTGAAACATATATATATAGAGGTGAGACTAATCTTCTTGCTGGTATAGGTGGTAATACTGATTCAATGGGCTTTGCTTATAGCAATGAACCAACTAGTGAATTTTATTGGCCTGTCCTTCATGTACTTAAAGATCCTACTCCGGGGACAGGAAGTAACACTTACTCACTCAGGGCTAGTGGTTATGCAAGTCATAACATGAATATAACACATGATGGGCAAAAACAAATTTGCGTTATGGAGGTAGCACAATGAATATATTTCTCAATGACAAAGTAAAAGCTATTGATGCAATTAATAATTTAGCACCGGGTTCTGCATATAAGTTAGAAGAAGATGAAAGAACATTTGTATATTTCAGGAATAAGGCTGGTTTAACCCAACCAACTGAAGCAGAGATAGATGCAGAGGTTAAAAGGTTACAAGCAGAGTACGATGCCCAAGAATATGCTCGTAATCGTCAAGCAGAATATCCAGATTGGGGTTCCCAGCTTAACAAGATATACGATGACGGCATTGATGCCTGGAAAACCGAAATGGTTGATCCAATCAAAGCCAAATACCCCAAACCATAACAAACCTTTTTCAGATAAATATTTAAAACGTTAGGATGTTTTAAATATGGCAATCAACAAAATAACTACAATTGGTATTAAAGACGGCGAAGTAAAAGCCGATGATATTGGTACTGGTGTTATTGGTACTACTCACATTGGTACGGTTAATATAAGTGATTTAGCAGATGTAGATGATTCATCACGTGCCGCTAGTAAATTTTTATCCTGGAGTACCGCTAATTCCAAATGGGAAGCAGGTACTGTTTCGGGCGGTTCATTAGCAACATTAACCGATGTAGCCACAGCGGCAAATCCAGCAGATAATAACAAATTTTTAAAATTTAACGGTACTACATTTGAATGGGATACTGTATCACAATCAGCAACAATAGATTCACTTACAGATACAAATATAACAAGCCTTGCTGACAATCAAATTTTACAATATGATACTAATACATCTAAATGGTTAAATGCGTCACTTAGCGGCGGTACACTAGCAACATTAACTGATGTAGGGGCTGTTACTTCTTCGGAAGATACTTATGTTTTGTATTATGACCATTCAAGTACTTCATTTAAATGGACGGCACAAAGCGGAGCGGCATCAATTACACGTAGCGGACCATTAACTGCAACTGCCGGCCAAACTATATTTACTTTTGCCCACCAAACCGATAGTGTAGATGTTTATGTAAATGGTTTAAAAGTTACCACTAGTGACTTTAGTTCAAATGGTACTGCTATAACAATGAGCAGTAGTTTAAGTGCTGGTGATATTGTAGAAATTATTGATATACGTGATACAATAGCAACCACAGTAGCATATTCTAGAAGTGCATTTACAGCATCCGGTGGAGAAACATACTTTGATCATAATACTTCGTATACAGTAGGTTATGTAGATATATTTTTAAATGGAATTAAATTACCACAAGCAGATTTCGGCGCAACTGCAACTGTTGCACCATATAGAATTACATTTAATAATAGTGCCTCAATTAATGCAGGAGATTTAATAGAAATACTTGCATATAATACATTACCAATTGCATCAATTGATCCAACTTTACATAAAACATATACAAAAGAAAAATTTACATTTGTATCAGGAACAGCAGTCTTTACAACTGCAAATTCATTTACTGATGGATTACTTGATGTTTGGGTAAATGGTATAAAACTTCCAACAGATGACTATTCAACTTCAGGTGGTAACCAAGTTACAATTACAAACAGTGGTGCAACACATAATTTAGTTGCAGGTGATATAGTTGAAGTTATTTACTGGGAAGCATTTAATGCAACCACAACACATGACCAGTTAGCACAAATAAATCATATGTCACATACTGCTACCGCAGGACAGACTATTTTTACTGCAACATATGCTCCAGGACATGTAGATGTGTTTATGAATGGTATTAAACTGTTAGGTGGTACTGATTATTCAGAACAAAATGGACAGCAAATTACACTAATACAACCTGCTCAAGCAGGCGATATAATTCAAATACGTGGTTTTTCTAGATTTGCACAAAGCAATACAACAAGATTTACAACAGATGCGGTTACTGCTACCGCAGGGCAAACAACAATAACAATGTCTGAAACACCACCAAGTGCAGACTCATTGTTGGTTACTGTTAACGGAATTGTGCAAAGAGCAACCACGGATTATACAATAAATAATAATATACTTACATTTACTGTAGGTTTAGATGCAGATGATATAATTGTGATAAAAGGTTTGGGTTATGTAGCAGGTAACTATACTCCGCAATCAAGTTCAGTAGCCACTTCACATTTAGTAGGTGAATTTGCATTACAAAACGACGATACGTATAACTCAGCAGTAACATTGGGTTCTGCAAGCAAAAATACAGCAATGGTAGGACCTTTAACTTTTAATAATACACTCACCATTGGTGGTGTAGTAACGGTGATTTAAATATGGCAAGCAAATTAATTGTAAACGAAATAGAACATACTGATGGTGCCGGTACTGCGGTGACAATGGCTAAGGCAACAATAACTGATGCAACTGCAACATTAACTGCAGGAACTTTAGGCAGTGGGGTAACAGGTGGATCGGGATTGACTGCACTTGGAACTGTGACAGAAGGAGACATTAGTCATGCTGATATTGTTTATCCGTCAGGTCATGTTGTAAATATAATGCATTACACAAATAATACTCGTAGGACAAGTAATGAGGTTTCTTCGGGTGATTTTTGGACTGTAACTTATACAAAATTACTTGCTGGTACTAAACTTCTTGTATATGTAGGTGTACCTTTACATGGGCCATCAAATGGTAATTCAGGAGAATATATTACTATAGGTGGCACACAATATGGTTCGATCACTTATAACTATGGTGGGATGGCGCAATATGGCAATGCTTGTGAAATGATGAATGGTATGGCAGAAAAAACAGGACAAGCCGCAGGTAGTGTAACAATAGGTTGGGGGTGCGATACAAGTGCAGGAGGCAGTATAGCGGAGGTTATTAATCCTAATTCCACCGATGACAGTAGGAATCAACAAAAAGTAAGTACAATAACCGTATGGGAGATAATGGTATAATGGCAATATTTGATAAAGTGGCATTAAAATCAGATAACTTTAAAGGTTACGAAGGTAACCCACCAACAACTGAAGCAGAATATAATGCATTGGATTGTTGGACTGATAAATCAAAAGCACCATCATGGGCTTCAGTATCTTCTGATATGGCATTAGAAGAAGTACGAAAGAATCGTAGGAATGAGTATCCAGACATTGGTGACCAACTAGATGATTTATATCATAAAGGCGCCTTTTCAGACGAAATGGCGGCAAAAATAAAAGCAATTAAAGATGCCCGCCCAAAGCCGGAGTAAATGATTGAGTAATTTATTTGTTGACAAAATATCAGGAAAATCAGGAACTTCGTCCGGCGCACCTATTACTTTGAGTGGTGATACTGCTACTTTAGGAAGTGGAGTAACTGTTCCAGCGGCTGGTATTACTGGAGTCCTACCTTCTGATGTAACAGGAGGTTCAGGATTGAATGCACTACCAGTTTTAAGTACAGCAGAAATGTGGACATATGAAGGTTCTGATTTTGCTGGTTCTGTAGAACCGATTACTGGTTTTGAAAGAATTTCTGAGCCAGCAGGATATGGGGGGGTTATAGACGGTTCAGGTATTACTGTTGATGCTTCCACAAAAAGTATTTTTACATTTCCCTCAGAAGGTCATTGGTGGATTTATGTTTGTTGGACATTCTATAGAACAACAGGTTCAGACCGAGCGTGTGGAGTCCTTATACAGACAACAGTTGATGGTGATGCAGGTTCACCTACTTATGTGACTGCCTCTTTTGGATCAAGTAATCTTAATCACGATAATACAGGAAATAGGTATGCAAGTGTTTCGTGTAATCATATTTTTGATGTAACCAGTACTTCTACACATAAGTTTAGACTTGGAATAGACACGCCAAGTGGTACTACATACAGTCAGAATGCTGCAAATCAGAATAGAAGTAATATTACCTTTTTTAGATTAGGAGATACGTAATGGATTTAGATACAGGAAGACCAGATCATATTGAAGATATTTTAAAAACATTACATTTGGGTCAATGGTTTAAGTGGTTAGATTCAAAAAACAGAATTTATGCAAATCTGGTCTTAACTGAAAAAATGGGAGTGGGTGGAGAAATGGTTGACAATCCGCATACACTTCCTACTGAAAAATCATTAACCGATGCCCTAGCAAAACAGCAAAGTGATTTTGATGCACAGGAATATGCCAGAAATAGGCAAGATGAGTACCCACCAATGGCAGATCAATTAGATTATATGTTTCATAACGGATTTGATAAATGGAAAGAAGATATAGTACAACCAGTAAAGGACAAATATCCAAAACCGGAATAAAATATGGCAAGTATATTAAAAGTAGATAAAATAGTAGACAGCGGAAGCAACGTACTTGCCACCTCTTCAGGATCCGGCTATGCAGTTGATAGTGGGGTTAATTTAGCATCTGCAACTCTTCCTGCTGGATCTGTTATTCAACTAGCATTTGATAGTTTTGTTCCTAATTTTACTCCAAGTTTTGTAAATAATTCATCTTACCAGGATACCGGATTAGAAATTGCAATTACAAATAAAACAGCAGGAAATTATTTTTTAATAAGAATTGACTATCGACCAAAAATTATTGCTCCCACAAGTCCTGGCGATCCTTTACACTATACACGATTATATGGCGGATTAACCTCATCACAAAGTCAATTATGGGAACTTAAATGGCAGTCAGATAATTTAGGAAAATTAGGTGATTCCGTTTATTGGGCGACAACTAACAGTTTTAGTTATAAATTTACAACATCTAGTGTAGCATCTCATACATTTAAGGTACAGTGGAAAACCGGAACCGATAGCAACCAAAAAACAGCATTCGATTACGGCGGGGGCGAACTAACTATTATGGAAATAGCAGGATAAAATATGGGAAGCACATTAACAGTAGACAATATTAAAGACAGCGGCGACAATACCCTAGTATCTTCTACTGGTAGCGGACATACTATTGCTAGTGGGGTTGCAGTTCCAGCGGCAGGAGTTACCGGAACGTTGGGTAGTGGGATTACTTTCCCTGCTGGTCATATGATTGGGTTTGGGTCTTTTACTGAAACAAGTGGTAGTAATATTACAACTACCGGTACAAGAGAATTAGTTGCAGAGACAGGTATCACTATGGTAGTTAAAAGTGCTTCATCTAAGATGCTTTTACATTTTCAAACATCAACAGCCGAAGGAGATGGTAACAGAGGATATTATCATATTAGACGATCAATAGATGGAGCAACTGCCACTACCTTAAGAGGATTTGGTACATCTGATAAAGGACATGCAATGACTGATGTAAACGGGCAGTTTGCAACTATAGTTCTTACTGATGTTGATACACATGGACAAGCAGTAGGTACAAGTATTCAATATTATGTTCGTATGATTGCTGTGAGTAGTACTACTGCATATTGGAGAGCTGGTGGAGGAAATGCCAGTGGTTATGTAATGGAAATACAAGGATAAAAATATGAGTAACAATTACAACATGGCTAGATTAGGAAGCCAAACAAACATAGTAGATGCAGATGCAGAAACTGCCTTCAGCGTAATTACAGGTAATCAAACTATTACAGATGATTATACAACAGAAGCAAGCAAAAATTCGTTAATGATAGGACCAATTACAGTACAAGACGGAAAAAGTTTAACAATAGGATCAAATGGTAATTTGACAATAGTATAATGGCTAGTGAAATTAAAGTAAACAAAATAACAGGAAAAGGTGCAACTGGTGGTACAGATGCCCCCTTGCAGTTTAATGGGAATGTTCTTACAACTGCGACAATTGCTAATGCAACAATTACTGATGCGACAGTATCTAAAATTAATTTATCTAACACCACTCCTTCATCGCCGGTAGAAGGTGATATGTATTTTGATTCAGCTTTAAAGATGTTACGATTTTATAATGGAACTGACTGGATTTCAGTAGGCCAAGGATATATGGTCAAGGAACATACTGCTGATTCTTATACTAAATTGTTAATTCATTCAGATACTTCGAATTCTAGTACAACATTTACAGATTCAAGTGGGAACGGCCATATTATTACAGCGGCAAACGGCACAACTCATTCTACTTCACAAAAGAAATTTGGAGCTTCAAGCATACGGTATGATGGAAATAATGAATTAAATGTAGCAAATCATTCTGATTTTACTTTTGGTATACAAGATTTTACAATTGATATGTGGTTTTATGTAGATACTGCCGCAAACGAGAAACCAATAATGTCAAAAGGATACTATACATCAGGAGTTAATGGGGGATTCCAATTTAGAATAGATGAATGGGCAGGAGGAACGATAACATGGTCTTCATCAAATGGAAATACTTCAATCGGGCGATATCAGTCGGCAGCCGGTGCTTTTGTTGATGATAGATGGAATCATATTGCGGCAGTACGGAGATATGGTATAGATTTTAAGGTATATGTCAATGGTGTTTCAATGCCTAATATAAGTAACGATGTTCCAGTAACATCAACCAATTTTTTAGCTAATTCCAATAATCTTATGGTTGGCCACGAAACTACATATCAATCTGGTAATAGTGCTCATATGTGGGGTTATCTTGATGAAGTCCGTGTTTCTGTAGGAATTGCTAGATGGACATCAAATTTTACTGTGTAATAATAAGGTACGCAATTTAACCTTGTAATGTTTTAGACAACGATTTTTTAAGATCCCACCACCAAGAAGCAGTATCTTCTTTTTCTGAAATAGCCATATTATAAGTAGCACGTATATCTTTTACTAATCCTTTATTATATAATACACCTTTTGCTCCATTGTGTAATGGCTTCGGCCAATTACCAATATCAACCCAGCAGTATCCCGATGATTCGTCGTTTAATATAGGTACAAATTCTTTATATGCAACTACAATAAATGTATTATAAAAAAAACTATTATTTTTAGCTTTGTATTGATGCAGAGGATATATTTTTACTACGGCAGGCACATTTCCGATTTCTTCCTGTAATTCTCTATATAATGTTTCGATAGGTCGTTCTTCTTTATGGGCTTTACCGCCCCAGAACGCCCAAGTACCAGGATGACTAACTTTTCTTGATCTTAATTGGAGTAATATTCTTCCAGTAGAAACTGAGAGAAAAATACATCCAGATGCTTTAACCTCCATGTAACCTTATTATTATAAGAATATTCGCCAAAAACCAGCATTAAATGTTCCTTCATAGGAATTTATCCATTCAGAGCCAGTCCATTCTAATTGTACTGATGTTGTTGTATTTACAACATATTTGGTATCAGAGGTAACACTTGTATCTAAACTTACAACCCAAGAACTACCATTATATTCAATAATATCATTCTTATTGCCGTTTCCAATTGTGCCCCATGCTCCGCCAATCGGTACAGTATCGGTTATTAGATATCGTTGTCCTGTAGCCGCCGCGGCAAGTGTACCATCGTCTGGGTAACTTAATGTCGGATTAATTATGCCAATAATAGCCGTTTCAGTATTTGCTGGTAACGTATCATCATCTAATGTAACAGTTAATTCATTGTCATTACTACCATATTGTATAGTACCAATTACATCGCCAGCGGTACTACCTGGATCAATTGATTTTCGCAATCGTAATTGACTAATACCAATGTTTATTTCGTCACCACCATATGCTTTAAATAAATCTGACCATTTTAAATCTGTTGATGTTGATCCTTGTTCTGTGTATAATGTTGCTGTAGTACCCACAAATCGAAGTTGGTAATCATTATGTGTAACTACTATCCACTGTTTTGTTGCATCAGCAATGGTACCAGATGATTCAAATTCAGCCATTTCGGTTGGGCTGTCTGCTTCAAGTAATTGAGTTATGATAGTATGAATAAGTGTTTGCCGTCTTAAATTAGCAGGAGGACTAATATGAATTGGCATATCAAAAGTAAGGCTCGAAACATCAATTTCATCTTCAGTACCAACAGGTACAGTTCTATTCGACCATGTTACATCTGCTAATTCTACATACGACAGTGAACTCCAATCAAACGGATTATCTGAAGTATATATGTTTAAACTTGGATTATACAAAACAAGTATTTGTTCCATTAATTGTAATTTTTGTTCTGTACTAGATGTCCAAAGATCTACTTGCATAGTCATATCATATGGAACAGGCATTGATCGTTCAATAGAATATCTATTTCCTAATTCACTAGTATAAGCCTGGGTTTCTTCGTCATATTTCTTTTCATATACTGCAACTGTATCTTCAAATGCTGGATTACGTCTGCGATCAGCATTCATGGATAAGTCTGTTACATAGCAACTTAAAAAAGGTATAGTAGGAATTGTATTCTCAGAATTTTCTTTTATAATGTGAGCAGTCTGCCTATCTATATCGCCATATCGTGCAGGCACTCGTTGAAAAATATCTTCTCCAACTTCGTTCTGTCCCATTTTTACAGCGAACCCGCCGAATAGGCGGATAAATTGTAGTATATATTTTCTTATCTGTTCATCGTAAAAATAATTCATGCGTCAGTCTTTGGTTTAATTACTTCACTAAGTGGTTGTCTTGATTCATATTCATCGCCGTCAACCAAGGCAGTACCTTCATTATTAAAATATTTGGCTTTTGGAAATGTCCGCCCTTCCCATGTAGTGTTGAGTACATTATCGGAAACTTTATGCCATTTGTCGCCTCGTCTTACAAACAACCTATCTGGCACATAATCTGTTCTTAAAAAGTATTCGCCTTGGTTAGGATCGTTTGGGAATGCCGAACCTGTAGGAATTGTTTCGCCATGTTCATATGTCGGATTATCAGGATCATAATTAAATAGATGAGCAGTATCTTTAGAATTATTTGCGTTATCTTTTGCCGCCGCTTCTAATATTGCATCTGTTATTTCTAATTCTTTACCATAAGTACTGAGCTTATTTTTAATAGAATCTTCATCCATAAAGTCACCGAGTATATCTCTGAATTCTCGTTGATCTGCAATAGGTCCTGCTTTAATTCTCCATATATGCGGCCACCATGTTGGGGAAAATCCTTCTGCTGGTCTGCTTCCATCTTCTATAACATACCATCTATTAATTGCTTCTTTGTGTTCACTTAATAATAAATCATCTCGTAAATGAGGCAATTCTATTACATCACCTGACATTAACTTACGGCCTATTTTTTCTACCATATCATTAATGTGAAATGTTAGATAAATGGTATCATTTGATAAAAACAATCCAAATTGAGTTAAATCAAAGTCGTTATCACTAACATTGTAATGCCCTCTTAATTCATATATATCGGGGTCGTATTTCCTGTCTCTATTTTCTAAGAATAAAACATCTTGGATAGATGTCTCGTTTGTAGTACCATTTGCTTGATGATTGGGTTGAGAAGGATCATCTGAAGGCCCTGTTTCTTGAGGGCCCAAGTATTTGTGGATTAAAATACCGGTGCCGCCTACTAAAAATTGCTCTTTTACAACACCATCTATAAAATGATAGTCGTTACCTTTATCTTCACGCCAAAGGCTCAATCGGGGCATAACATATTCCTTTTAGATATTTATCGAAATATCATACCTCGAACGGATTAAACAATAGTATCTATAATAGCTTTAGTTATCTGCTTTCATAACTTTTTCGCTTACTACATTCTTAGTAGGAAACTGATGGAAAAGACCATGCGGTGTGTTTATAAACTTTTTACCTACACCTAAGTTACCAAGTGTAGCATCAATAGTACACATTTCTGATGAGCCAGATGTTGCGTGTTCTCTAAGTTCAAGAAGTGCATTAATTGCAATTTGTAGTTTTAGCCTGTCTTTAATGTGGTTTTGCGTCATAGGTCGGTCTCTTTAAAGTGTTTAGTTAATAATATATTATACTATATATAGCTTAAAAGTCAACCGTTTTTTAAAATAGAGAGCATTAAAAAATACTCTCTATTTAATGGATTATGCTAACTTACCTCTTACTGTAAGTACAATATGTAAATCTGAAGGCTCTGCGCCCTAAAAGGATAAAATATCTATCGAATGATAAATAATTTTTTAAACCAAACTGGCTCTGGGGGCTGGATTCGAACCAACACGCCCCTCTGCAAAGGGACAATACGTAAACAACGCATCACGTCTACCGTTTCGTCACCCCAGAGTTCGTTCTTTTATAAGATGTTCAGCTTGATGCTCTGCAAGTTCATCAAGGTCTGTAAATGTTTCATCGCATTCAAAGCAACTAGCAAATCCATATTTCTTATAAAAGTTTTCCTCATCTATCATTTCTCGTGCTTGCCTTTGTAGTTCTGCTATTACGTCATTTATTCCATGTCCACCTGGGTAGACAGGAAATACCTTATTACTACTTTTTGGCATTACATAAGCCCAGCTTTTTTCATTCCAGCAATCAAGCGTGTCATTCCTATTCCTCCTCCAACCCTAGGTTTGAAGTCATGTGTCAAAAATTCAAAAAGTTCGTGTTCCACTCGTTCTTTACCAAACAAATCAAATAGTAATTGTGCATACCCACCATCTGAAATTGTATGGAATTGATGTTTCATTTCCTGTACATCAGTAGACCGTTCAGCACTACCAATGGTTTCCATGCCGCCAATAATAACATCGCATTTATTAGCAAGCAAGCCAGTTTTTTTCACATCCATTTCACCAAGTTTCATATTCCAGAAAGGACTTGTTGATTCTGGAAAATGTGTCAGGAAAAATACATCTCCATATTCTTGATACATTTCTTCCTCATGGTGGGCATCTAATTCTGCACCAGTATATTTTGCTAATACACTTTGATACATGCCACCCGGAAAATCTAAATCTTTATATGGAGCCTTATTCAAATCACATTTAAATCCGAGATGTTTAAGTAAGTCGTTTTCTAATTTTAATAGATCATCGAAATTACCTGGCGCCTCAAATTCGAACATTGGAAAAATGAGTTCATGTCTACCTTCAACAGGATTCTGTTCTTGTCTGTAACTAGTGCTAAGACAATAACAACCTGCTATATCAGGTTTTGTAAGCAACTCGTATTCTAACCACATCTGTCCTGTTTGAGGTAATGGCCATATTTGACCATTATATTCGTAGGTTGCAACTGTGGTTGGATCTTCACAAGCCGCTAAAATACTAAGTCTATTTTGAGTGTGAACTTCTAAAAAATTTTTGGAGTCAAAAAAGGAACGAAGAAGCTTGACCGCAGTAGTGAATTCTGCTGGATCAATTAGTTGTGTAGTCAAAAAAAATTCTCCGTCTAAGTCAAATCTATGTATTTAGCATCTAAATTAAAAATACTTGACTTTAGGCAGTTAGTACCTCAACTCCACTTTCAGTAACCAGCAAAGTGTGTTCCCACTGAGCAGAAAGAGAACCATCAACAGTCACTGCGGTCCATCCGTCTGCTAGAATCCATATTTCCTGGCGCCCCATATTGATCATCGGTTCGATAGTGAATACCATTCCCTGACGAAGGATTTCTCCGTTACCTGCTGTTCCGTAATGTAAAATTTGTGGTGCTTCATGAAATTCGATACCTACTCCGTGACCACAAAAGTCTCGCACTACTGAATAATCTAAACTTTCAGCATGAGACTGAATTGCATGACCAATATCTCCTGTTGTAGCTCCGGGTCGTACTTGTTCAATACCAAGTTCTAGACATTTACGTGTTTCTTTAACTAGGTTTAATACAGAATCTGATACTTCTCCTATGATATACATCCGGCTCGCATCGCCAAAATATCCATTAAGATTATTAGTAACATCAACGTTAACGATATCCCCATTTTTTAGAATATATTCATTTGGGGTTCCGTGACAAATTACCTCATTAACTGAGGTACAAACACTTTTAGGAAAAGGCTCACCGTAAGGCCCTTTGCCGCGGCCATAGTTTAAAGGTGCAGGATAGGCGCCTTGGGCAAGGGTTTCATTATGAACCCATTCGTTGATTTGATTGGTTGTAATACCTTCAGTGATGCGTTCTTCAAGCATGTCAAGGATTTTACGTGTAAGCTGACTGCTTTTGCGGATTCCTTCTAGTTGTTCTTCGTTTTTGATGATTATTTGCATTATAAGTTATATATCAAAAAAAATCGTTGACTTTATGATAAACAGAGTAAGTATAATATATGTATGTGGATGTGGCTGAAAGGCAAGGCAACGGATTGCAACCCCGTTTTATGCAGGTTCGAGTCCTGTCGTCCACTCCAACTAATCAACAATTAGATGTTTTCTAAGCCACTCGTCTAATGCTTCTTCAATTTGACGCAAAGCAGGATCATCAGGTAAATCGAAATCTTCTATTGTTGAAACTGCACGTTTTAATTTCTTTGAACCAACTAATACAGACATAATACCAGAAATTTTTAGTGCCTTTCGTTGTTCTTCTGGAGTTCGATTGGCAATATCCTCATCTAAAATTTCTATAGTTTTTTCATATTTTCGTTGTTGATTACTTTTAGTAACTTGTTTTAACAGTTCTTTATACGGCGGAATCTTTCTTGAAACAAGGTTTTCTTTTTGTGTAAGTTTTATTGCAAGATTTAAAGCAAGGTCTTCCTCATCTACTTGTGCTACTGGAGTTTTAATTTGTTTTGAAATTTGTGATGCCATCTCTGTAATTACTTCTTCTGGAGTTTCTTTTTCATTAAGTTGTTTTGAAATACGCTCTGCTATATCCCCAACTGTTCCTCCATCAAATGTTATTTGCTCTGATATTTTATCTGCCATATCTGAAATTACTTCATCAGGAGTTTCGATTTGTTCGGAAATAATCTTAGCCATATCTGCAATTTGTTTAGAGGCTATTGAAACATCTGGTGATTTAATTTGTTTTGAAAGTTGTTTGGCCATATCTGAAATCTGTTCAGATGCTATCGAAACATCAGGTAAATCAACTTTAATTTTTTCAGAAAGACTTTGAGCTATTTTTTCCTGGTCAAACATTTTTTCAAGTTTATTTTTTAATTGTTTATCTGATTCTGCCATTAATTCTTTTAGAACATTATGAAGTACTTCTTTAGCATCATCACGCATTAACTTTTGTTCTGTTTCGTCTATGTAGAAGGTGAAATTGTGTCCATCGGCTAATGCTTGCGACTTGCGGTTAATTAGTTTTCCGTTTTTAAATGCCCTGAAGTGAATTAAATCATTTCCTTCTTGAGGTTCTTCATAGATTTCGACCATGAACTGATTGCCGTTTTCATCTGAATATAATTCTGTATACAGTTTTTTTGGAGCACTATCTATAACAATAGTGGAAATTTCTTGAGAATGTGCAAGTCGAATATATCCTAATATTGCAAATATAAAAGCAAGGAGAATTATCCAACCCCAATCTTGTGTCTTCATCTTTTAAATGACCGTTCCACTAACATAACTACCCCAATTGCTTTTTTATATTCATCTATATTTTCATATAATGCATCAGCAAGCCCTGCTCGAATTTTCAATTCGCTTAAGGTAAATGACCATTCATCTATATTCGCAACATATTGCCATCGCATTACTGCTTTTATAGTTTTTCCATCGATAATAGTTCGTTGAAAGATAGGATCTTTCATAAAAATCTCTCTTCGGCTAAATCATTACATATTTTTATTGTTGTTTGATCTGTTTTTGCACTTTGATATAATACTTTAAAAACTGTATTAAATATAGAATCTAATCTATTTTTTACTATCGGACTTTCATAATTTAAATCTATAAGTGTTTTATTTTGACTTTTTTCGACAATAATTACACCACCGCAATTTGCAAGATAGTCAGGTACATAAAAAATATTTTTCTCTTTAAGAAGCTCAGTAAGTTCATCTACTTCAAGTTGGTTATTTGCACCTCCAGCAATGCCTGCACATTTTAATTTTGGTATTGTTATTTGATTTAAAATTCCACCAGTAGAACAAGGACTAAAAATATCACTTTCTACTTCATATATTTCATTTGGTTTAACAAACGATATATTTGCGAAATTTAACGAACCGTATTGATATTCTTCAAATATGTTAACATTTGTATCGGTAGCAATAACCTTTGCACCATCCTTAAGGCAAAAATCAATCAATCTTTTACCAACTTTACCTATTCCTTGAACTGCAATTGTTTTATCTTTTAATGAATCAGTACCATGTAAAAATTTAATTAATGCTTTAATAGATTGGAACACTCCGTATGCGGTTGCAACCCCGCTATCTGTTTTACTCTTGTGTCCTAAGATAAAGTTTGTACTTTTTGCTATTTCTTTTAAATCGTGAATTGTAGTACCAATGTCACCAGATGTTATATATTTTCCATAAAGATTGTTTACAAGGCCGGCAAATGCTTGCCAAAGTTCTGGACTTTTTTCAGGTAGAGCATTAACGGTTGCTTTGCCTCCGCCAAAATCTAAACCAGCTAAGGCATTTTTATAAGTCATACCTTTTGCAAGGCGCAATGTATCATTTAATTGTTCGTCATTGGTTTTATACGGATAATAACGACATCCGCCTACGGCTGGACCTAATTTGGTATTATGTATTGCTATATAAGCATCCAGCCCTGTTTTTTTATCAACTCCATGTACTACTTCTTCATACCCATCTATAGATATTTCTGTAATTATCATTTTGTTTTATCCTCATATAGAATTTCGTAACGAAATAAGAGTTTTTGCAAACTGTGACCGCATGCCTAAAAATGCTTCAATTTTTTTTATATTTAAAATTGCTAATTGATAAGCATCTTGGTCTTCATTAACCTCGGCGCAATTGCCCAATCGATAACGAAGATCTTCAGAGGAATATACTTTTTCGCTACCATCATGCCATTTTAATGTTACGCTCACTTCATGAGTTTTTCGATCTACGTGTATTCTTGTAAATTCTGGATTCATTATACTTTCCCCCACGGACTTCTGTGTTCTGTTGACGTTTCAACGTGTTCAGAATCTTTTACTATGTCAGCTACCATATTCTTTTCATCTCTATTTCTTTTGTGCTTTCGTTGATCAGCACATTCTTTAGATGTTATATTTTTATCAAATATAAAATGAAATAATTGATCTTCTAAAAAGTTGTAAATTGATGGCATTGGGATAAAGTATGACATGTGTGTAATAGCATCAGCTGAAAAACCTGTTGCCATTACTGCAATTCTACTTGGGATACCAATAAATTCAAATGTATCGCCACGATACACAGATCCGCCAGAATTACCAAAAATTGTTGGGGCAGTACTTAACCAATACGGATAGTTATCAATAACATCAGTAAATCCTGCTAATTGCCCTCTTGTTTGCAGAGGTGGATGTCCTAAACCACAACCAATTGCGTAGACTGGTTGAAATAATCTTAATCGTTTTTTATGTTCACCTCTAGGAAACATTGTTGCTACATTTTCAAACTTTTTTGATGTTTGTAATCTTAACAAACCAATGTCCATATCTTTATCATAACACATAATTTCTGATCTATATGCACTATGACCTGCTTCCCACGAGCCATATTCAAAGTCAAACATTTCAACTGAACATTCAGCAAGAATATCAGTTTTAACTTCTCGTTTGAGTAATGTACTCCATTTCTTTTCTACTTTGATATTATCGTCAATTACATGTTCATTTGTTAAAACGTAACTTTCAAACATACCTTCTTCTTCATCTGGAATTTGTCTAGAATAAATTAATGTTCCGGATCCACCTGCTTTAGTTGTCCGTACTCTAACAGTAGGATAAAGCATGTGTTGGTGTTTGTCATTAATGTCTTTTTCGTCAAGCATTTGAATACTCCTTAAGATTTGTTTTTTATGACTAAAATTCAAGGAGTTTAAACGGAAAGCTGGCTAGATTATAAAAGCCTGGGTTCATTTTATTCCGGTATTTTCTCCTACGAATAAAATAATAAATGGCTTTATACTTTGGTATTTTGCCGGATGTCGTAAAAATATAACAATATTTATTCGAATATTAGTAATTCTATTACAGATACTATAATTATGTAAAATAAAAAATAAAAAAAGTTAAAATAATAGTTGACTTTTGTTGCTGTAGGTAGTATAATATTTGTAGTAGAGTTAAATGTTAACCTTTTTAGGAGTGTAAAATGCTAAAGCAACTTCAAACATACAACGTGAGTTTCAAAGAAAAAGCCTGTGGTTTTTTTCATTCTTGTTTGTTTGGCGCCCCTACTGGTTGGGCTAAAGAACGTGGAGCAACGCATTCCTTAGAAACAATAGACGGTCCTCGACCAGCACAGGTTTATAAAACATTTGCACTCATTGGAGTCGACGAGGGAGATTTTGGTAACATTATCTGGGAACGTTGGCAAATCAGCAATCTAAAACAGGTTAATTAAAATGATTTCTTTTGCAAAAATTGCGGGAATAGGAATTCTATTCTATATGTTTTTGTCAGGTATATTTACTGTTGACTTTATTGACAATGGTGAAGTAGCACTGACATTTAATGGCCTCCGTGACGGGTATTGGACAGAATTTGCTGATAAAGCAATGGCCGATGCTGATGGATTGGTTAGAGGTAATTTTTTTAAAACTGATTAATTAAAAATAAGGAGTAAAATGAAGAAAGTATTTGCTATAATAATTGCAAGTTTAATGTTTGTTTGTGCTTGCACATCTTCAACCCCTGTTTATGCTGTTGAAGAATCTAAATTAGCAACAGCCTATAGTGCAACCCTTTGGGGAGCAGGCATAGGTATTGTAACTGGTTTAGGGCTTGCGGCTCTTAATACAAAAAATGGTGAAGAATCACTTATAACTGAAAATCGAATTAGAACTAATGTTTTGCAAGGTTTTGGTACAGGCATTATATTCGGCCTTGTATATGGACTATTTGAAATAAGCGGATATAGTTATGGAGAAGATTCAGATTTTGTATCTTATATTAACCCAATAAATGATCAAGTATTAATTTCATATAACCTTAAATTTTAATATGAAAGTAAAAATCGGACCACCTAGGAAGAATAGAGCATATCATATCCATATTGATAATCATGATGTTTGGAATTTAGATCATACTCTTGCTACTATCATTCATCCTGCTCTTGTTCGTTTAAGGGAACGTGTACCAGATTTTGGATATCCAACTCCTTATTATGAAACCGAATCGTATCCAGAATATAGTCAACAAGGATCATTTGAAGAGATTTTAGACCGTGATGCAGAGAGTAAATACTATGAAGCCCAATGGATGGAAAAACTCCAAAAAATGATTGATGCATTTGCAATGATTATTGATAAAGATGAAGAATATAATGAAATTGCTCATCATCGTGATGACAAGGACAAAAGAAATGAATGGAATCGCAAAATTGACGAAGGACTAAAACTGTTTTCAGAAAACTATCAAGGATTGTGGGATTGATAATGATTATACCTTTTCTTCCTTTTGCTATAGTAACAATAGGTTTAACAATCTATAGTGCATTTTTTTATGAAAATGATTATTGTCCTAAAGAATAGAGTTGGCCACAAGTTACAGTACAGGAAGAACAAATGCGATGCGAAAGGATGCAATCGGGTAAATCGTGGGGATTTTATGTAAAAGATGAATACTTAGAAAATTTAGAACAGTTACAAATAAAGAAACGACTCCAAACAATTAAAGATAATCAATGAGAAGCAAACAACACGGTAGACAAGAACGACAAGAAGGTGCTATGAAACGCACCGAAGCACAACTTGCAGTTTACGAGCAACAACTTGTAAACGATAAGAATAATAAAGATCTTAAGAAAAAGATCGAACGTGCTACGAAAGTTATTGAAAACACAAAGAAGAACTTAAAAGGGTAACCAACTGCCACTGTGGCGGAATTGGTAGACGCCTTGGACTTAAAATCCAATGTTCTTCGGAGCGTGCCGGTTCGAGTCCGGCCGGTGGTACCAGAATTAGAACGGTGAGGGAAGACTGAGGTGAATACCGCCCGATCATAGATATTACTATGGCGTTCATTTTTCTTAAAGGGAGAGTGTTAATTTATTTTAACACTCTCCAACTACCATTTATAACAATAAATACTTAATTGCGGGGGCAGATTGGTATCTGAGCGGGGCTCATAATCCTGCTGTAGTGGGTTCGACTCCCATCCCCGCTACCAGGAGATATAATGAGATTTATTTTAGTTATTTTATTAATATTTTTATTGTTGGGGTGTGCACCAGACCAAAAACAAACTCCATTATGGATACAGAGCCTAGAAACATTACCACCAGTAGAAGATTTTAGTAGAGCAGGAGTATTTACTATAAACAAAAGAATATATGTACAATTTTGTGATCCTAAAGGAAATCAAATATGGTTTAGGTATGATGCATATACAATGACATGGAGACAAAGTAGATATAATTCTTTAGGATGTGTCGATGGTAAAAACAGTACCGGACCAAACAGCGGATGACAAAATAATAACTCGGTAAATATAATTACATTAAGGATTTTTTATGCCACTATATAATTATACATGTAATAAATGTGGTTTGGAATTTCAAGAAAGTCTTCCTGAAGAAGATAAACTTAAACCAACACAATATTTTCAACCAGAAGAATGTGATGTTTATGTAGCACCTCATGCTGGTGTTGCTGAATGTGATCTAGAATTAAAAGAATAAAGGGAAACCGTTTAAGAAACCCTTAGAAAGATGAAAAGTACACAACAGGCAAATGAAAAACGACAGGATTTTAAATGGTGAAAAAGTTACCAGAATACGAATATATGATTATCATAGCACTCCTAAGATTCGAGGATTATCAGGAGGGCAGATAAATGGTGAAACAATATTAGATAAAAATGGAAGACCTTTACCTTATAATAAAATTGGTGAGCTCGAAGACATCATTGACGTTGAAAATCAACCACGACGTAAAAATAGATCTAAAAAATAATCTCAATGAACTTATTAGACAACATGGATAACTGGCTATACAAATATCAAGAACAACAATTACACTTTTTTTGGGCGTTTAGTGTTACAACATTAGCAGTATTTTGGAAACCTTTATTAATATCTGGGTTAGTTGTTACTGTTGGTAAAGAAATATGGGATGCACAAAATCCACCACATAAGTTTTCATGGAACGATGTGAAATGGGGAGTAATTGGTTGGGTAGTCGGACTGCTAATAGTGGGGGCGTAGCTCATCTGGGAGAGCATATCCCTTGCACGGATAAGGTAGCAGGTTCGATCCCTGTCGCCTCCACCAGGGCGAGTGTAGCTCAGTTGGTAGAGCGTAACCTTGCCAAGGTTAAAGTCGAGAGTTCGAGTCTCTTCACTCGCTCCAGGTAATATGATGTATACAGTTAAAATAGGCCAAAAATCAGTTTTCAAAACAAGTAAATTAAAAGAAGCATTTAGAGTTGTCAGAGATATTCTTAACAAAGGACAGACCGATGTATATCTATATGGAGGACGAATAGGTAGTTGGAGATAATATGCCAATATATGAATATAAATGTGAAGATTGTGGACATGAATTTGAAGAAATGCTTCATTTTTCAGAAAGAAATAATCCGTTAAATAATCAGTGTTCAATACGAATATTTGATCGTAATCATGAGCCTCAATGTTTTGATTGTAAAGGGAAAATACATTTAAAAATGAGTATGAGTTCCTTTCATTTAAAAGGTGGTGGTTGGTACAAAGATGGATATGAATCAAAACTAGAAAAGAAAGAAGAAAAGAAAGAAGAAAAGAAACCAGAGGCAAAGGATGATAAAAAACCGAAAGCAAAAGACGATACAAAGGCGAGTGTCGTATAATGGTATTACCGTAGGCTTCCAACCTAAAGACGCAGGGTCGAATCCGGCCTAGGGAGCCAAATAAACAATACTACAAAAGAGAAATATTATGGCAGAAAAAGATGAAGGCTATGAAATGGCAACACAAGTCTTTCTATATATATTTGCGGGATGTGTGTTGTTCATGATTGCATCAATACTAATAGGATTATTTGAGGTTATTCCTATTGGACCTTATAGTGATATGACCAAATTTTGTATTAATTTCTTCTATCAATCGAATTGCTTCTAAGTCATAATTAAGCGATTGGTTAAATTAAAATTGATTTGTTGGGTAAATGACACTAAAGCCAGGTCGGAGGGACGGACTCCTAATCCCTGAATGTGAATACGTGCTCTACCTAGATGAAGTTAAAACACCTCTCCAAAAAGACCCATAGTACGTGCATAGGGTTGAGGTTAGGTTAGTCTAGGCTCTGCCTAACAAATCTTTTATTATTGGTCCCATCGTCTAGGCGGCCTAGGACACCGGCCTGTCACGCCGGCAACATGGGTTCGAATCCCATTGGGACCGCCACACAGGGGTTTAGCTCAGTTGGGAGAGCGCCTGTTTTACACGCAGATTGTCACTGGTTCGATTCCAGTAACCCCTACCATAAACATTAACTTATAGAAAGGTATAACAATGGAATGTATTACATTAGCAAATGATATAATATCAATGTATTCAACAAATATGATCATCGGACTTATACTCTTTACAGGGATGGGAGCTTGTTTAGGAGTTATTTTTGAAAAAGCTCTAAATAAAGAAAAGGTCTTATTTTAATTATTCCTCGGTAGCTCAGTGGTAGAGCAGATGACTGTTAATCATCCGGTCGCTGGTTCGAGTCCAGCCCGGGGAGCCAATGTTGACAGTAGTTCAATTGGTAGAGCATTGGATTGTGGTTCCAAAGGTTGCGAGTTCGAGCCTCGTCTGTCGACCCAATTATAAAAGGAGTAATTATGAATAATAATCAAATGTTTGTAATAACAATAGTAGGAATAGTAGTTGCAGTAGGAATAGCAATGACTGTTGTTTGGTATTTCATTTAAAGTAAAGGCGTGTAGTTCAGCTGGTTAGAACGCCACTCTGATATGGTGGAGGTCGTTGGTTCAAATCCAACCGCGCCTACCATAAAAAATAAATACATTAAATTCCAAAGATGCTGAAAGCGTTTGGAAACATAACCACCTTGCACAAATTTCCTCACACGAGTTATACCTAATTTCAATTACAATTAATACCGCACAAAAGCAATAAATATGTATATCCTTGTGAGATAACATATGCGAGCACGTGAATTACTATTTGAAATAAGAGACGTACCTCAGGTTCAGAAAGCACTACCTGGTGATTACGATACTGGACTGGCCGGAAGCGGTCAATCGACTCAGGATAGAAAAGCACGTAATCAAATATTTTTAGGTAGATATAAACGTTATTCCGTTTGGACACACGATTTACGGCAAGAAGGAGACGAAGGTCAAGAGTATGATATTGAAGTTACTACAAACCGCAGACCTTATATTGTCGGTTTAAGCATTCATTTAGAACCATATACTATGTATATTGAAAAAGATAAGCAAGACGTAGAAGGTCACACAGTTAAGATGGTTGAAAAAATGCCCGATGGTCCGGGTTCTGAGATAGACATGGTAGATTTTTATATTTGGACTATGAATACATTAGGTACTACTATGATATCAGATAGTAAACAAAGTAAAGGTGGTGCTTCAATATGGAAAAGATTGGCAAGTGATCCTCGAGTTAATGTATTTGGATACTCGCCAGCAACTTCAAAGATTAGTCAAGTAGATGACGAAGGTGATGCCGATTTATGGGATACATGGGCAGGTAGCGACAAAGAAATAGTAGATCAGGCTAATTCTGCAAGAAAATCTGCATGGGGAACGGTAAATTTAGATGACGCAGTTTGGCAAGTGCATAAGGACTGGCACGATGGTGTTATAACAAAAGATGAAGCCAAACAAAAAGAAGAAGAAATGCGAGCTCAAGAACTAGCAATACGCCAGGAAGCAGATAACGCCAGACAAGGTCAACATGATGCAATACATCATATGTTATTTGCAGTTCCTAGCAATAAAAGTAAACATACTTAAGAATGCGAAAGAAAAAATTTAAATGTTAGGCAAATCAACAAAAAAGCCTAAGTGAAGTTAGTTAAGGTTAAGATAAAATGAAATCATTATGTAGTTTAATAATGATAACAATATGGATACTTGTTATTAGTGGGTGTACACCTACATTAGATAGTAACGGATGTTACGGATACTGGTATGATCCAGGATTAAAACGAGGAACATTATTAAAGAATCAAAATTATGTTTCTCCATATAGGCAATGTGTAGAGCACAAGGCTCCACATAAGAATTTAGAGAAAAGGCCAAATGGTTAATGAAACTATTAATAAATATTGGAAAGACTGGGCAGGGTTAGTATATTTGCTAATATGTCTAGTTGACTTTTTTATTGGTCCAACAGTTTGGAACTTGTTAATGTTTGATACTTGTGCAGAAGTAGTTGCACGAGGTGATAAATGTGATGCAAGCCGTTGGGAACCATTAACATTACAAATGGGTGGTATGTTCCATTTATCATTTGCAGGTATTTTAGGCGTCCATGGATGGAAGAAAAAAGAAGAAATGGAAGTCGAATATAAAATTAAAAAAATAGACACTGACGGTGATGGCGTACCCGACACAGAGATAAGAGAAAAAGCGTGAAACTAGACGAACTTTTAAATGAAAAACAAATCAACGAGCTTGGTCCACTTGCCCCGTTAGGATATGCCGCAGGAAAAGCGGCCGCGGCGGCAATAGCCAAAAAGGCATTGGTTAAAGGTAGCCTTTTTAATAAAATTAGACAATGGACTTCAAAGGCTCCGCCCGATTCATCTATTCCTCCGGCATTACAAACAGATAAAGAGGGATATGGAAAAGGTCAAGTTGATCCGCCTTTGGCTCGGGCCGCAAGAAAAGCCCATGCACCAAAGAAAACAGCAACCCCACCACAAGTAGCAAAAAAGCGGACTAGTGTAGGGCCAATGTCAAAACTTCAAAGGGCAACAACGTAATGTTAATAAAAGAAGTTATTTCAAACGAGAAAATTAGCAAGAACGCAAGTGCTGGTGAATATGTAAAAGACTTTAAAAAGTCCAATGCCCCGCAATTTAAAGGCAAAAGTAACAAGAAAAAACAACAAATGGCAATCGCGGCTTTTTGTGATGCCAAGCCTGGTAATTGTGGCCAATAATAAGAAAGTGAGGTGATGTTTTAATGAAAAAGGTGATTACAACTTAGATGAGATTTACAGAAGTTCTTGGCGATAAAGTAAATTGGGTTTTACCAGACTTTAATGAAGAGTATGGTGAAGTAGAAGAAGCAACAGGGAAGATGGGCGAACGTTATCATGCACATTTTCCTAGCCAAGAAGTATGGTCAGCAAAAGCACGAGCAGGTTATAGACAAACAATGCAGTTTGATCATGATGTAGAAAATACTGGTGCTTTTGATGGAACTGATATAAACGACATTCCACAAGAACAAAGAGAACGAGTAGCAAAAATGTTTAAAGCAGGCGATCCAATTCCTATGCCTGTTATTTTAAAAGATGATATAGGGTACATATTAATTGGTGGTAATACTAGATTATCAATGGCAGTTGCATTAGGTGTAAATCCGGTAGCATGGGTAGTTGACGAAACAAAAATGAATGAAACTGGCGGAGTTGGTAAAATAGTTAAAGGTGTTAATACTACTGTTGATGTTGGTCCTGGACAAGATAAAATAGAACAAAAGAAATATTTTAACAAAAACTTTTTCAAATGGATGAAAAAACAGCCCTCATAATTGGTACTAGCCATAGTTATGCCTCATGTTCAGAAGATACTGGTGATGATAATTTAGACAAGTATCTGTATGAAAATGCATCAAAAGAAACTGAAAAAATAAAAGATTTGTTAGCCGCGAGAAAACGTAAACGTAGTAACAATGTTAGAATCGAACACCCAGATCGCTGGCAAGATAATTTAGAAAACCATGGTTACAAAGTAACCACGTTTGCTCGCCCTGGCTGTACAACCGAACATCAATTAGATGCATTTTATCATTATATGCTTGATAGTCCATCATATTGGGATCTTATTATTATTGAAGGCCGCGATCCAGAAGCAAATGTATCATATCCAACTTACATACCAACAAAAAATCAAGACACTAAAAACATATGGAATCACTGGATAGACGACGACGGTGATCGTATTAAAAAATTTAATTTTACTAACTCTCATAGTTGGGACAACATAGCCATAAGCACAACTAAGTGGTATAAAGAATATCAAGGATCACATTTACATTTAGTTAATACATGGGCCGCTAATTCAGCATTATGCACACTTGCAAGCAAATATGCAACAATAGTTAAATGGTTTACATTTGGTGCAATTACATATCCTAACGACATTCAAAATAAATCTGAACAACTTCAAAACATGCTTATTGGCGAATACTGCATTGCAGATACTTTACCAGCACTACAACAAACATATAGTAACGACAAACATCAACCACAGTTATACAAAAATCTGGCTAGAATTTTTGATAAAACACCAAGTGAAAGTGACACCCGATGTGAATGTGGGCATTTAAATAAAGTAGGGCATAAAATGTTATGGGACCTTATATTAGAGCCTGCCTTAATTAAGGAAAACGTATTGTGATATGTTCACTTCCGTGGGTACATTTATCTTTACAAGCACGTAATGATGCAGTAGGTATTAGACCATGTTGCTGGTACTTACACTCCTCAGTTAAAAAAGAGTTCCCCAATCAATGGCTAACATATAATGATGTTAAACGTATAGGTTTAACTGAAGCCTCTAATAGCCAAGTACTTAAAAAAACTAGACAAGATATGTTAGCAGGTAAGCATGTATCTGGCTGTCAGTCATGTTATGATAGTGAAAAGATTGGCAACTTTTCTATGCGACAAAACTTTAATTCTAAATTTAAACTAGATAATTTAACAGAAGATTTCTTACATTTAAAGTATATAGAAATATCATTAGATAATATATGTAACTTAGAATGTAAAATGTGTAGTTCGGGGTTTTCAACAAAGTTAAAAACACGTGATGAATTAGTGGGATATGATGTATCTCCTACCTTAGCATATGATTTAGATTTACTTGATACTATTAATTTAGACAATGTAGAATTAGTTAAAATACTAGGAGGCGAACCATTTGCATCAAAAAATCACGAGAAATTACTTGACAAATTTCAAGATTTAAGTAAAATATCATTTATATATAATACAAATTGTACTATAATACCTACAGATAACATAATTAAAAAAATGCAAAGCATGAAAGGATTGCATTTTATAATTAGTTGTGATAGCATATACAAGTACAATGATTATCAACGTTGGGGTTCTAGGTTTGAGGATATAATAACAAATGCAATTACACTTAAAACAACATTTAACAACATTGATCACTTTATGTTTCTGAATGTTTATTCGCTTTTGAACTTAAATACATATAATATTTCTAAGGAGTGGTTTTCGAAAAACGACTTTAAAACCGCTTCAGAATGGGAACGAGGCGAACTTTCAGCATGGCATGCACCTCAATGGTATGAAGATTGGATACTAGAGGAAAACGATTGCGATGAAGTTCGTAATTATTTTAGTTATAGAAAATATAACAAAAGTAAATGGAAGCAATTTTTAAGATTTATAAAGGTAACTGATAAGTTATATAATACAAATCTTAAAAATTACAATCCGGAATTAGCAAGAAAGTTAGAGATACATGAGAGCTAAAGAATTATTTGAATTTGATTATCCACAAATATATTGTGACATGGATGGCGTGTTAGCGGATTTTCATAAATTTACAGACGAGTTTTATGGCGAGCCATTTAACAACAGCCATTGGGCGACTGCACCAGAGCGTTTCTTTACGCATTTACCGCCCATGCCAGATGCACATATTTTATGGCAATTTATAAGTAGATTCAATCCAATTATTTTAACTGCGGTACCAAAAGAAGAACACGGACAACATACCGCGGCAGAAGATAAAGCAGAATGGATGAAAGAACACTTCGGACATACAGGCACAGTACATGCAGTAAATCGTAAAGGCAAACAATATTTTGCCGTTGACGGGCGTGATGGTAGACCAAATATTTTAATTGATGATCATCCTGTTAACATTAGAGAGTTTAATGCTAAAAACGGAATCGGTATACACCACACATCAGCACAAAGTTCAATAGCAAGATTAAAAGAGATAGGATTTAAATGAGATTATTTGAACTAACAGAAGCAAGGGGGATTTTAAATAGAGGTACTCAAGCTCATCGAGTTAAAACCAAATATCATAGACCTTCACAACAAGATGATATCGATTATGAAGACGATCCGTTAGAGTCGGCTCTTGACAAAACACAAGATAGGGCGTATCACAAGTACACGCCAGAAGAAGAACAAGCATTAATAAAAGCAGGTTATGCGACACATACAAAAAACGAAGCAAAAAAATTAGCACGAGCAGATGAATATCCTACAGAAAATTTTCATGCTAAACCTGCTATGATTGTTAAAATTTATTATTGGCCAAATAAAGAAATAGGTAAACCCTATACAGTATTTCATTAGGTAACATTATGCGAGAGCAAGATTAAAAGAGATAGGATTTAAATGAGATTTTGTGATGTAATGAACGAAAAACGAACATACGGTGCTCGTGGTAACGTGATACTTGTAGACTTTCAGCCTGTACATTCAACTAGTACTCGATTAACCGGTCCTGGAGGATATGATACTTCTTTAAGTAATGCTATTGAATATTTGAATAATTTCAATGGAAAAGCATTAATATTTTATAATGGAATGGATGTTGGCATAGAAGATACAGAAGAAGAAGTACAAGAACATTATTTTGAACGTGGATTAAACACAAATGCAGATTTAAACTTTATGGAAAAAGGTTATGCATTTTTACGTGGTTGGATGGATAATAATATAGAAGATTGGATG
>Ga0080013_1000183_pt1 | contig 89522 bp, 91 predicted proteins | sample ETNvirenome_6_85_FD_69236 | JGI IMG/M metagenome (GOLD analysis project Ga0080013, IMG submission 69236) | Marine viral communities from the Pacific Ocean - ETNP_6_85 (SPADES assembly) (version 2) | ecosystem: Environmental > Aquatic > Marine > Oceanic | place: Pacific Ocean | collected 2013-06-19
GACCCCTAGAAGTAGAGAACTCATAACAAAGGGTGCTGTGAGATACAAAAGAAATCTTAAGTTACCTAGTTGGTAAAATCAACGTAATGAAAAAAAGCTCTGTGTTTTGACATAGATAATAAATAAAAACACTCCGTAGCGGACCTCTACCTGCTACGCAGCCTAAAATGAAAAACGGAAATTGTGAAAGTAATAAAAAGGAACACACTATGAAGAAACTAAATATTGAAAACGGAACTATCATCTCTTTCAGAACAGTGAAAAAAGGTACGGCAGATCTTAAAAAAGATGGAGGTGTTGTCAGAGGAAAGCACATTGTTCAAGTAACGATGATGGTAGGGAATGACTATAGAACCATCGCAGGTCTTGACCTTATCAAGATGAAATCAAGCTATTACATGGCTCACTATGAGAGTGTGAGAGAAAAAACGGGTCTTGACTTTAGCACTCAAGACTTTGGGTTTGCTTGGATGAGTCGCAGTCTCCTTGAGGGTTTAACACAATCCCAAGAGAGTGATAACGATTACAGCACCCATTTAAAGACATACAATCCACACCCAAGTGGAGTTCGTGGTGTACTGATCCATAAAGAGACTGGAAACCTCTACATCATGGGTGTGGTTGTAGATGAAAAAATCGTTCAACATGACCCTAAAGGTAATGCTCGTAAGACAAAGGGGTCTGCGAGAGGGGCTATCGTAAAAGGCATACAAGAAGAACTTGGTCTTCTCAGTGGTAAATGGAAAATGTATCAGTTGCCTAAAGACACTACGATTAATGGTCTAGGTATTGAAGATAAGCTCGAAGAACCCAAAATGAGTACCATTGATCGAGTAGAAAAAAGTCTGAGGAATAACTACTTCGCATCCTCTCAGTTTGAAACCGTAGGGTCTTTCTTTATCCATCTATGCTACAAGTATGAAGCTGAGAAAGCAGGGGCTATATGTGAATGGGCAGTATCTCATCTTGCAAACGATGGGTATGTAAACAAAGGGTCGCTTCAAACGCTTGATAAAATGCTCTCTAAGGACACTTTATCTGAAATAGATAGGGAGTATGCAGAGATAGTCCGAAAAACGATTGGTAGTTGTGATTTTGGACTGACACGAACACCTAAACATTGGTATAAGACAGGACTGAAAGGACTATGAATAAATGCTTCACATTTTAGCAGTAATCGTTGTTGTTTACTTTGTCTGCAAAGAACTTACAAACTAATGGAAGAAGGGATTAAAGGATTATGCGTGGAAGAAACAAGACCCCAGCAGAACGAGCTTTAGAGCTTGTTTGTGCAAAAGCAGGTATTTCATTTGCAGAGTTTCAAGTTTTACTTTCAAACTCTCAAGGGGATAAGGCGAAGGGAAGACCATTTCCAGAGACTTCGTATCAGCTTGTTGAGAAAAACTACTTACCAAACTCCGCCCTGACTCAAGAAGATTGGTTGGAGATTTTCAATCACTTAAAAAGTCCAAACGATAACTTTGGTAAAAACTAAAAAGGTGCAGTGAGATACAAACGAAATCTTAAGTTACATGGTTGGTAAAACCCAACCTATAGGCAAACCCATACACTGCTCTACCCATCTAGGATTGATTTTTTCATTTGCTCTTTTTACAAACTGTCTATGAACTTGGGATACAAGGGAATCTTGCTTTCCTCTTTCAATCAACTTAAAGAGTTTCGAAATATCCTTGTATGTGGAGTGCTTAATGTCGCACATAGATGGGGTGCGATAAAGGGATTTATTATTTCGGTAACGATCTTTATATTGTTTTTTCAATTTAGATACATGTAGTGTCCAACTTTGAAGGTCTTGTAAACTAAACTTCCTGTATGAAGTTATGGGATACTTACGAATACGCAACTGACATCTTCGAAATTTGATTGGTAGCTTTGAAGAAAGAACAACTTTAGAATAGAAATGCCTTTTCTGAGATCTTACCCCTCTTTCAAAATAAGTTGATGATCGAGATAAAGACCTATACACTACATTCATGTGTAGAGAGGAGGACAAAGCCTTTACTTCTTTGCCATATTGTGCAGAACTACATATGTTTTTCGGGACAATCCACATATTAGACAATTTCACATAGTCCGTACTGACAAGATACTTCTTGGATAGGTGAAGTCGTGTCTTCTTTTTCAACAACCTTTTGGTAGTTTACAGGTTTCACAGTACGTTTAAGTCGATTCCAAAAGTCCCACGCTTTCACTTCAGCATCCGTACTTTTTTCTGTAGGTTGCTTTACTGCTTGTAGAGGGGCTTGAGGGTAATCATAATCTCCAGAAGAACCTAAGAAGCTGACTCCACAAAAGCAGCTTCGATTTTCCCATAAGTAAGACTGAACGTCTTCCCATTCATCATCCTTTACAGTTACAGTGATAGATACGTTATGAGTCGCACCTTGCAATCGTTCTTTTCGAGTCCCCGGAACAACCCAATTTTCATATACGATTTTAGATTTGCTCATAAATTCTGTTGCCGATAAGTCTGCTTTGACAAGAGCGTCTTTAGGAGCTTCAATTGCAAAAGCGACAACTTTATCTGAACCCCAAACACTATCTTCAACTGCTTGAGGATTTTCCTCATAAAAAGCCCTAAAAATAGGCTCATCGAGGTTTGCATTTACTCGTCGTAAGTAGCGTTTGGCATGGTGGGGATGAACACCACTTGAAGATTCAAGCACAATACTCGATGTTCCCTCCGGCTTAACACATGTTGTTCGTGAAGCCTTTGGGATACCTAAGACTTTCGCAATTTCTTCATTTGTCTTTAGTACAGTTTCTGCACCCACATGGAGTGCTTCTGCATTTAAACAAACATTTGGAGCATCCATGATTCCACAGAGTGACACACCAAGCAGAGATTCACGCTTGATGATTTTATGACTCACAGGTGTTAAATAACCTACCTCAGTATATGCACTCTGCATTGTTCCCATAATGGCAGCTAAATGAGAAGCTTCTTTCAAATCTTGAGCAGAAGTTAGTTTAGAAGCATTGATTGTTGAAAGGTTACATGCTTGCCAGCCACTTTCAAAGGTATACCCATGACTTTCGTAAAGTTTCCGATTTCTATGGTCAACAAGCTCACAAGTGTAGTTATCTACAGGCTCTCCATTGTGTTCAATGTGCATAGGACACATCACAATCTCGACACATGGATTTACAGTGAGTTCTTCATTTTCTAAGAAGATGACTCCCGGCTCTCCAAATTCTTTTGTAGATTTAAAAATCCGGGTGAACTGCTCGTGAGTTGTCTTTGGTGTAAGAACTGCGGAAATGTTCGCTCGACCACGTTGTGGGTTTTCAACAAACCACTCCCCCACTTTTGCATTTAGCATCAGTTCGTCATCAACATCAAAAGTCGCAATTGTAGCCGCACGACGTATGCCTGCACTCAGAACACTATCAGCCAAGTACATAACACAATCGAATACGTCTATTGATCTGAGTCGATCAAGCATCTTGTCTCGTAAAAGGTCTTCTATCTTCCCAAGTGCTTTTTTCAGAGGCTCAGGTCCCGGCGCAAATCCACCAAACCGTAAGTTTGCCCCTTTTGGTCTTACTTGACTAAAATCAAAGTAGGGTTGCTCTTTTCCGTAAAAGTAAGCATTGAATAAAGCGTCTACAGCGTCAGCCCAGCCCTCAATAGAGTCTTTAACTGTATGCGTATACGGGTAAGATGGCTCTTGGACTTTAGGGAGCTTTTGTACATGGTGTGTTTGTACAGAAAACCCTACACCACACCCACAAAGTAAAAGCCAAAGAGATTCTGCAAAAAATCGAGAACGATCCGCATAAGAGGAAACGCAATTGTAAAGTCTCATGTTCTTTTCAAGAACTGCGTCACCCCCAAACTGCAATGCTCTCTGCGACCCTGTAATTCTCTTTTCTTTCATTGCCCTTCGGCACTCTTCTATTTCGGTAGAGAGTGAGGGAAACTTCTTCAAATGCATATTCATCATCCGGTCAACAGCTTCTTCCCACGACTCCCTTCTTTTCAGATTTTTCTTATATCTTGCATACTTCGACCTAAACACATAGTCTGCAATCATACGAACTCCTTTGTACGAAAGAGGGTTTACTGAGGAACTTATTTATATATCAAAGCTGTAGGTATATGTCATATTAATTTTGCACTCGGCACTTTAAAAGGAGTAAAGTTAGCCCACAACCGCAAGGTTGTAGAGAGCGAAACAATTCTTATACGTAAGAAAAGAGTAAGGGCAAGATAGCGTTGTTCTTTTACAAAGGAAATGTATATATGTCTTCAAGCAGTCGTGGCATTAAATTAAGTAAGAGACAAAGAGAAAAACTATCAGAGCAAATAAAAGACTGCTTGTTTTTTATACCCTATAGTGGAAATAGTGCAAAACTCCTAAACGAAGGAGTTGTGAGGTTTGTAAAACAATCTTCTCGAAGTAACCGCATACCGCTTTCAGAAAACATTCCTTTGAAACTTATCTTTCTAGGTGACCTTTTTGACAAAGCAATTGACCTTATAATAGAAGAATCTGTTGAAGCAAGTTTATATGCTTTTCGTGAAGCTCCTGACAATTACAAAGAGTGTCTAACTCGTTATGCTAAAAGTATAGACCCTAGTGTGCTTGAAAAAGACCCTGTGATCAAATTGAGCTTGGCAAAGTACAATACTCAAAGATACTACCCTTCAGATTTCGCAGGGACTGGTAATTTTAAAAATGTAAAAAAAGAGCTTGCCTCAATCATAAGTTCTGACCTTGAAAGACTTTCAATTGCTTGTTACGAATATGCAAATCGCAAAAAGAAAAGTGGCACTCCCGATATATACACTCTTGGAACATTTTCACCATCCAGACATGAACTGAAACTTTACCCTTTGTCTATTTTACTCTCAGCAGGAAGAAAGAGTATCAGAGAGCAAGATACTCGGAATATGCTAAACTCTGAGATTTCGCAAAACACATTGATGGCAAGATCAGACTTTGTTGCCGCTCTCTCTTTGGAAACCATGATTCATGAACTTTCACATTTAGTATTTAAGTGTACAACCGAGCATAGAATAAAGACTCATCTTTTAACTAGAGACAATCGGAGACTGGCAGAAGAAAAAGGTGTCTCTTTTTCAGAAGCTCAAAAGATTGTACGTGAGTATGTTTCACTTGGCTTTGGTGAAGGTATTTCAAACATTTTGTTAGCAAACAAAGAACTAGATGGGCTTATATCCCACGCAATTAGATTTAAGTTAGGTTTATTGTACTTTTTAAGTGTTCCCTCAGAAGTTCAGCTTATTCGCCAACAGTTTGTGCCTAGCATTAAACGTAAGATAAAACAATCTCAGATTTTAAAGTTTGATTCTTCTTCTGGAGAAATAGAGATAGAAGCTCCTTATGTGAAAAAAAAGCATATACAAAAGTATCGTGATGAATTCTCTGTACTAGATAAAGATGTGCTTTTTGATACACAATATGAGTGGCAAGATCCACTTTCGTATGTGTATCAAGATGCCCTTAATAAAAGCGACTTGAGATTGACTTTTCGATCAGGAATCGTAACGACAAGCGACCTAGAAAATACTCTAGAAAGAATACGCTCACGATCAAACTATGCGGAGACAAAGTATCAGTTTGCCGATCAAGTGGACTTAGCAGACGATGATTTACTTTTCGCTTTTGAGGGTAATGCAAACATCTTAAGTATTCCTTTCTTAGAAGACCCTCTAGACTTTATGCTACAACTCGTAAACCGACACGAACTGATGAGTTCTCGAAATGCAGGTATTGGTGAAAGTGCAGGGCTGTACATGATGTTCGATAATGACGAGATGAGAATCAAGCTTGTTTATTCACCAGACGCTGAAACTTTCTTTGAGATCACCACAGGTGAAGCGTGGTTTATACTCGCACTTTAAGGAAACATAATGAGCGTGAAAAACTTTTCAGACCTACTAGCAGACAACGAAAATGATTTAGACGATCTTCGAGGTCAGTCTTTCCAAAATATAGTATTTGAAACTATGGAGGACTTTCTAGATGGTTCTTCAATAGGTGGTGTTATTTTTGAAAGTCCTATTCTAGCCTTTGAGGGAGACAACTCTGAAATCCTTGAAAACTCGATAGTCCAATTCTTTAATGCAATTATACGTAATGCGATATCCACGTATGGTCAAGTGATTGACTTTGAAGAAAATCCAAATTTTGATTCCATATTATTAACTAAACTTCGTTGGAAAAACTGTACGTTTTTGAACTTTGACAAAACAAAGCTAAAAAGAAAGTATTTCTTTGGAACATTTGATCACTGTGAGTTTGATAATATTGACTTCACACCAAGAGACTTACGCTTGACACACTGTGAAGTCCAGAATTCCTTAATGATGGGAGATTTCAATCGTACTTGGATAGATCAATGTGTTCTTGAAAATACACACTTTAAAGATCTTCAATTTCAACTAACTGACACAGATTCTGCTAGAAATGTATTGTTTGATCGCATTTTCTTTTTTTATAAGTACTCAGAAAAGAAAATGATAGCAAAACTAAAGAGGAAATATGTAACCCCAAACTACACAATGACGCAACTAAATAACTGTCATTTTGATAAAATCCTACTAAGTGGAAGGTTTCCAGATAACGAGGATCTACTTTATACGCTAATGAGACAAGAGAGGGGGAAAGAACATCATAAAATACCTTCCGACATAAGATTAATGTTCCCTTACGAAGGACTAGAAACTTGCTCATTCACAGTTTTGTTATTATCCAACTCAAGATTGTCACGCAAAAGTAAATGGCTAGAATCTACATTACCCTCTCAAATTGTTCGACCAAATGCAGTTCCAAAACATAAAAAGCTAGAACCTAAAAAGTCTGTGTATTCTTCCTTTATAGACTTTTGTGATACAGAAGACTTATGGTACTTTACGGGCTTTAGGCGAGAAGATTTGCTGAAAGCTAAAAAGCTGACGTTTGCACTTACGTATGGGCTTCAAGAACTATTTATAGATGCTTCATCGCACCAAGAAAAAGAAGTCTTGAACCTAGAATTTTTGGGTAAAGGATTTAACGATACAGTTATCGAAAATTGTAAGCTCAAGAGTATGGAGATCAATCTTCGCCTAGATAATATTCATGGAGGTCAATCATACTTGATAGGTTCTACTTTTGAAGATTGCATAATCACCATCGAAAGTATGCAAGCGACTGAAACGAGTTATAAGGGATTGAATCTTATGTATTGTACGTTTGTAAACTGCACATTTCGAGGTGGTGACTATAAAGTAGATTCTTATGTAACCCAAGAAACAGTGTTCAAAGACTGCTCGTTTGAATCGGTAGTGCTTGTGCTTGATCTCCACCCCAATATCAAATTAGAGGGTACTGTCACGTATGACAAAGACTCACATATCATTCTAAACACTGTAAATAGAAGCGTAGCTTCACTAGGGTTTACAAAGAAAGGCTAGATCATGCAAAATGCAGCACAACAGTTATCAGATTTACTTGCGACACTAAGAGCAACACATTTTGCCCACTGGACAGGGCATTGGCAAGTAAAGGGTAATCCTTATTATGGAGATCACCTTTTGCTTCAACGACTATATGAGGGATTAGACAATGAAATAGACACACTTGCAGAAAAGCTAGTAGCTATGTTTGGTGTAGAAATCGTAAACCCTGCACAACAATCAGTGATAATGAACTAAATCGTTCAAAGTCTATCCTCTGTTCAAAATCCAATCATGCGATCTTTAAATGCAGAGAAGAAACTTATGCTATTACTAGAGCATACTTTCAAAAGTCTAGAGAAACAGAACAACTTATCTCTAGGAATGAATGACTTTATTGCAGCAACGGCCAATGCACATGAGACATATATTTACTTACTCCAACAACGAACAAGATAATATTTGCAGTCTCGTAAATTCGTCATGTACTCTAATAGTACACTCATGCTTTAAAGCTAGGAAAACCTTATGGATGATAAATATATTCCTTTAGTTGCCTTTGGGAGCTTCGCTGCTTTGATAGGACTCGCCATTCTTGGAAGTCGACCTGCGTACGCTGCTCAAATACGTTTAACAAATGCTATGGCGGATGGGATAGAGCAAGGTAAGATTACTCATATATATTCCCCTATGGGCATGGGCATGCAGCAACGAGTGAATCCTCGTAAAAAGAAAAGTAAGCATCGTAAAAACCCAGCAGTTACTCCTATTTTGTTCTGAAACATAAAATGTGTGAGTTAAGTACTTGTTTTTAAGGAGAGTATCTATTTAAATAGCTATTTGTACTTGTTTACGCATTTGGAAGTTTAAAATGGTTAGAAAACAGTTAGATGTAAAACTTAAACATACGTATTTAGCAATTGTACTTCTTGATATTGTAGGCTCAACTGCATTTGTACAAAAGGTAGGTCCTGTTAAAGCCGCAAGATGGCTACAATACCATGATCGACTTGCAAGGTCTGCATGTTACAAGCACAGTGGTAGAGAAATAGATCGCTCAGATGGATTCTTAATGTCTTTCGAAAATATGTCAGAAGCAGTTGCATTTGCTCTAGAATACAATAGAAAGGTGAGTCCGAAAACCAGATTAAAGGCAAGAATCGGCATTCATTGGGGGAGTATTGTAGAAGTTCACCAAGATGAGCTGTATGTAGGGGTAGGTGCAAAAAAAGTAGAGCTTGAAGGTATTGCCAAAAACATTGCTGCAAGAACAATGAGTCTTGCAAATCCCTCACAAATCTTGCTTACCAAAGAAGCTTTTCAAAGATTATCAATCACTCCGCCACTTAGGTTACCAAAAGATTTAAGGTCAGCTTGTGTGGGAATGTATAAATACAAAGGGGTTTCGCAACCTCAAGCAGTATACGCAGTTTCTAGTGATCATAGGTTGCTTCAACCTCCTAAAGGGAATGATAAAGCAAAAAGACTTGGTGGGCCGAAATACATAAAAAAAAGACTACGAGATAAAAAGGTAAAAGATTGGTTCTATACAATAGTCTACACATTTGGCCCATTTGCTCTCTTGCTTTTTGCCTTTATCTTATACACAGTGTCTCTTTCATCTACATTACAGAATCTGTTTGGGTTACAGTTCTTATCCGCAATTGCGCCTCTTATGGAGATTGTAGAGTCCTTCATTTTATTATTTACATAGAACGGAGTGAGGTATGCCTAAAACGAATAAACAGTTCACTCAATCCGAAAAAGCGAAAAGGGGTTGGTGGGCTTCTGTATTCTTCATGCTCTTGATCATCGGTTTGATATGGTTTTTAGCGAAGCATGAAATCATTGAGAAAAACAGAGACATACTGATTGGGATTATTGGAATGCTGACTGGCAGTATTTCCTCAATGCTTGCAATCGCAAGTGGTCGTGATCCTAGTGAGCTTGAAGAATTAAAAGACAAGTTATCTGCGGCAAATGCAGATCGTGCTGCACTTATAGGTAGATTACGTGATGCCCAAATCCAAATGCAACTCCTAAGAGAGCAGATCTTTGAACTACAAAATGCAGTGATAGATAAACTCTCTATATTTCAAGGAAACCCTCCAATCAAAACAAAAAAAGAAGAAGAGATTAAGCTACCTGAAGTTGTGAAAGAATGGTTGCCATCCTTTGATTTTGATGACACAAGTCTTCCTCCTATGGAAATAAAAGAGGAATCTGAAGATTGATTATTTACTATGCTCTAGCATTGAAACTTTTTGCAACAATTGTCGTTTTCTGCAAAGCAAACCTAAAGGAACTTTATGGCTTAGACTATTCGCCTCTGTTTTGGTGGCTGACTGTAGGTTGGATAGTCGAATACTGTTTCCTGCAATCGTGGTGGATACTGTCAAAAGCAATCTCACCTTGGGCAACCTATATTCTACTTTTAGGGTTTGGCTCAATCACACATATGGTGTTGATGTGTTTTCACTACGGATTCAACGTAAAGTACTTTTTTGGCTTTTTGCTTATTCTCAGTGGTGTAGCTGTCTCAAAAGTGTAAGTGTCCCTATGCTGTCCCTTGAGCTGTCCCTCTTCAGAAGGACATCTGTTTGTTTAACACTTTCAACACCTTACGACTACTGTCCCCCTGTCCCCCCTATATCCTAAAAACTTTAGAATTTAAAATTATGTTTTTATAGGGCTACTTATAAGCTCACTCGTTTGAGGGGGACATGGGGGGACAGTTTTTACAAGCTGTTAAAATCATTAGATAAGTACTGTCCACCCCCACCGATAAACTAATTTTGTAGTCCAAAGCGAAGTTTGTTAGCTTTTGACTATGCAAGATAGACGATCAGAAAAGAGATAAATATGGATGTGCATAAACTTCTAAAAGAGATGGGGTTTCCTAAATGTAAAAATGTAGGTAAGAAAGGAAAGCTCCCTCCTTTGAAAGGTGACTTTGGGTATACGGACTATCCTAAAGTAGGAAATAACGAGTCTATTGATTTCGATAATTCTAAGTATGCACTTTTCCCTTTAGACCTTGCAATCAAACTAGCGATTGCTTATCCAAAGGCATGGTGTAAAGGGGGCAACTACTTCGGTAATTATGCATTTGCACACTATATAGATGCAATGACTGCTTTAGCAGAGGGTAGGAAGATACCAAATGACGCACTTCGATGGATGAAGAAACGTGAGCAGTACAGTGCAAGACATAGACAAGACTTTCGACTTGCAGGAACGATTGCCATGATTAAGTGGGCAGGCTTTGTTGATGGAGATCATGGTCGTGGTAACGGTGCTGAGACAGGGAGTAGCCTTGATTACATGGTGTCACTCATTGAAGATTATGGGAGATAAGTACCATGAAGTATGAAGATTTAGTCTTTAAATACAAACTTGCTTCCAACCTGTACTCAGAAGTAAAGGACTTTAGAGGGAGACACTTTAGCGATGTTGTTTTCGATATAGAGGGTGTGGATCTCTCTGGAGTAGTTCTATACAAGTGTTACTGTCCACATAAAACCTCGGCATTAGAAATCGAACCTTTGTATGGTATAAGAGATATAAGTCTAGAGAATGTGAACTTTTCACATCAGACAATTTCAAAAGCAGACTTCCAAGAGGGTCGATTTGTAAGCTGTGACTTTGATTCTGCCATAGTGAGCAGTTCTAATCTTAGAGGAACAATGTTCTCGAACATCACTTTCGAGAATATTCAGTTTTTGACTTCGGATTTAGACTACTCAGTATTCAAGGATTGTAGTTTCCACAAGGGATACACTCGTAATTATGATGAGCTTATCAACGAAGCTAAAAAGTCGAGCTTTAAATCTGCACAGTTCAAAGGAGATAAACTATCGGCATTCGGCTTCAAAAACTGTGATATGCAAAACTCAGTGTTTCAGTATCGCTCTATAGATAGTTGTTCTTTTAGATACTGCGATTTATACAATATGCGAATGATTGTGAAAGAATCACTTCACATGGCAGATTTCGGACATGCTAACTTAAAAAAGGCATACATAGAGGTGCAGCGTAACACTATTTCTTTTTTAAAAAATTCTAGTTTCAATTATTGCAACTTACTAAATACCGAGTTTGGGGAACGAGTTCGTCAATGTCTTCTTGAGGGGTCATACTTAAACAGGTCGTTATTTAGTAATTCTTTAATGTCAGAGAATAACAAAGACTTTTTAGATCTCTATGATGGAATCACTCTGGTCGGACCAAATCAAGATTTCACAAACACTTATGCTAGTTTTGAAGCCAAAGATATAAGTGGTGTGAATCTTGAAAATAGTAAATTTGATCATTTAGACCTATCTGAGACAAACTTCCAAAATTGTAACTTACAGAATGTAGACTTTAGAAATGCAGAGTTGCACTATGCAGAATTTCAAGGTGCAGATTTGAGAGGTGCTGACTTAAGAGGGGCTAATCTCAATAAAACTGAGTATGGCAAAGATACTCGTCTGCCAGACACAATCACTAAAGAACAATTAGACTCAATGGTCTTTGTAGAAGATGAGGATTAGGTTATGAAAACAGTATATGTATATTCAGCAGTCCCTCCTAATGCAAAAGAGACAATCAAAGAGTATGGTTTGCTCTCTGGAGTCGAGGTTGCGAAAAACAAAGAGATACTTAAGTTAGCTCGACCTACAAAGCAGTCGAGGGAAGACTTTGTGAAAAAAGTAGAAGCAACTGCTGCTTCAGATCGACCTTACCCTGTTCTCGGTCCAAGTGTTCTCTTTACGTTGCCCGATGAAAGTAAGATTACAGATAAGCATTTCATTAAAGAGTGGGGCTTAATCCCTGTTCGTATCAACTTATCCAAATTGGTGGAAGACTATCCAGAGACAATCATTTGGGGTGCAGAACTTTTACCAATCAAAGCGAAAGAGATGAAACTGTCAGATGAAGCATTTGATCGTAAAATTGAGCAAGAATATGGACTGACTTGGGAAGAATTTCTCGAAGCAAGGTCACATGAACTCACACTTGCAAATGTTCGTAAATATTCCAAAATGCAACCTAAAACCTTATGGAGTAACTATGAACGTCAACATATTGGTAAATACTATGCAGCTAATGTTCCTCATGCCTTCATTATTACTCCTATGGGATACATTCCCTATGCGTATGTGGAGTTTATGAATCCTAGAGAAAATCCCTATCCTTATTATGTAGATTGTGATGACGCATTTGCAGACTTATTAAAATTGTTTGAACCAAATGTCGAAGTTCAAAAGAAATTCGCTTTAGAGCTTTTTGATTCACTAGGTGAAGTGCTTGAAGACTACGATTGGACTGTTGTAGAAGAAACTTTAGAAGAACTTGTAGATATAGACTTGTATTTATCTTTAAGAACAGAAGAAGATTATTTACGTATTATTCGACAAAAAATAAAACAAGCAAATACATTAGACAGTCTTCGCCGCTGGGCAGGTATCATTTGGCCAGCATTACCTTTATACTTTATTGCACAAGATTTTAAAGTTGTCGAAAATGTTAAATTTGTTCACTATATTCCACTAGACAGACTTGTATCTGTAAAAGAACAAGGGTTTTATGGCAGAGCAACTGTCGGCAAGATGACTTGGACAAGACTGATAGAAGACTCTTACATAAAGGAGAATGGTTACTTTTTCGCATATGACAAAAAGATGATTGAATCTGGAACACCCACAGTTGTCTCTGAAATAGGAAGAATTGAGGGTGTAGCTTCAAAAGCGATTTCTTTCTACATGCCTGCTGATGATGAAGAACAACTTATCATTCCTTTCAAGTGTGTAAATCAATATGAAATTTTACCAAAAGACCTACCAAAAGAAGATTTAAAACGGTTTGATAGAAGAATGGCGGAAATGTTTCCGAAATTCGACCCTTTAGATTATGACATTGACAGAGAACGAAAGAATCCTAGAGAAAACTCTGGAGTCGTACCATTGCCTTATAGTGTAATTGATGAAATATCTTCCCATATTGCAGACTCTGTAAATGCAAGCCTACAAAGTGAAACTGTGGGAGAAGACTTATACTTTGTATATCCTATCAGTGATCTTACATATGTAGATGGTTCTTTGATAGAAGATTATCTCGAACTTGTAGTTCATATTTACCAAGTGTCTCATTCAAATAGAGACTCAATAGAAGATGAGACAGGACTAGTGATAGAGCTTGAGCCACATGAGTTTTTAGTTACTGATGTTGCAGGATTAGATACCGGTTTTCTTGAAGATAGTGACCCTGTGTATATTCTCTATCTTTTTCTAAATACAGAAGTAGACCCTCAATTCAAGTTTGTGGATTCTCAAAAACTGTTCCATTTACTTATTCACGAGTGGACTCATTTGCAAGATAAGCCTTTTAGAAAGTATTATCCTCAATCGACATACAAAGATTATATAAACCAAAAACATGAAGTGATTGCTTACGCTCAACAAATCATAAATGACGTATACATACATAGATCAGAGTTCGACTCACAATTTAGAGATTCCCCAAACGGAATTGTTGATTTCCTAGATGCTTTTTCTCAAGAGTGGAACGAGATTAAAGGTGTACTTAGTCGTAAGAATAAAAACCGAATACTAAACTATGTATATGCTGAACTCTTTATGAATCCTAGAGAAAACCCTTACTTAGGAACACAGACACTTTTCCACTGTTCACCTACAGTGATTGATAAAATAGATCCTAGCCCAACATCTGGTGAGTTTATGGGTACTTTGTTTTTTGCATCTGACGAACCATATTCTCCTGGATTGTGTGACTATGTGTATAAATTGACGATGGATTACGATCAAATCATCCATATTCGTAATTTAGAACCCACAGATGATGAGCTTCAAGAAACCATACGTATGGTAGATGTATACTGCGGCTTCGATAAACTTAATGCAGACCAAGCCCATGATGTTCTTACCAAGGTATATGGTAAAAGTCTACTTGTTGATTATTTAGGGGGTGAGGAATACTTTTACAATCGAGATGATGGGTATGGGTGTGTAGGAGAATTTGGGTGGTGGCTTCAAGGACAACAAGCTAGAGTAGCAAAAAGAATGGGATACTTTGGGGCTGAAAGTATAGATGAGAATGGGTATGTCGTTATGGCAGACATGGTAGGTAGAGAGTATTTACTTAACGATTATATGTCTGTTGAAGACGAAGACTATGATGAATGGTTAGCTAGGGAAAACCCCTGGAATTACGAAAGAGCTTACTTTCGCTATGGTTTTTGGGATATGCCCTTTGGCGAAAATGAAATCTTCCATGCAACTGTGAAGTATTCTGACATTTTAAAGTCGGGCAGTTTATCACCTAGAGCATTTAGAGAATCGAAAGAAGAAACATTAGGTGGTAGACATGATGTTTCAATTTCATTTTATGGTAGTATATATCATGCAATGAACACTTTGCTGTACCTTTATCGGATGTGGCAGTTAGAACACGACTTTGAAAGTATACCTTTTAGTGAAAAAGAAAAAGAAAAAGTAACAAACTTAAGAACACACTCTAACTATAACATTAGAGAGATTCTTAGGGATATTGCTGCTTATTATTTTGAAACCGCTAAAAACCCCATAGTTTATTCGGACTCTTGGGTTGCTGATGCAAAAAAAGAAGATTTTGCTCTTATAACGATACTAAATCCCTGTAAATATATGTATATGGAATACCTTGGCACTCGATATGGGAAAGGTTCTAACTTTCCTATGCTTGAATCTCCCGCATTCGAAGAATTAGCAAAGTATGTTGTATATTCCAGCTATTTTAATATTAACAGAAGAAACTCTCTACCAAGTGGGTCTTCAATTAGAGGTCTTTATCATTATCTTAAAGACGCAATTACGAATTCAAAAACACATTTCGAATACGACTTTGGGTTAAATTATTGGACAAAAGAACCTTTAAGAGATGAAGCATTAGCAAGAGCAGTGTTTGGAGAGCGTAGCTACTTTGCAGAAACTGACAGATTTACAATCGGTAAAAATCTTTATCAGTTTGAAAATATAACAATCGACTTAAATCCTCAATCTCTACCAATCGAAAACATTTGCGAATTTTATGCTGGAGAGCAAGAGTTCAGACTTTTCAGAGAAATACTAGTTAAAAACTTTAAAGATGTGTATATGATTGAGGAAATCATTGAAATCGCTACTGAGTTGAATGATGGTGTAGAGCCTTTATTTTGGGATTTCACTAAAGGTGAAAGTGGTAATTATGATTTAAGTAAGCAAAAAATGGCTACATGGGAAGAAGAAAGAAAAAACCCTTACTTAGAATCTGAAAATGGCAAGATTGTAAACCCAGAAACAAATGACATTATTTGGTATCATGGTTCATGGTTTGGGAAACTTGATCGGTTAAAAGCCTACAATCCAAGGCAGTACTATGACGCAACGTATTTCTCATCTTCTGAAAAGTTAGCGACTGAGTTTGCTACAGGCGAAATGGCTTGGTTAGGTGCTTATGAAGAAGCACCACGTATGAAGCGTAGTGGATATTTGCACTTTGTAAAGATTGACGATGTTAAGCTGTTAGATCCAGATAAAGTGTTTAGTGATAAAGAACAACTGCTTTTAACTGATGAGGGTGTAATCCTTGTCCAAACTTTAAGTGATTTAGGTATAGAAGATAGTGAGATTGAAACGTGGCTTAAAAAGTTTAGGGGAGGCAGGTTTCATGCTTTTTCAAAAAGTAATGCAATTTTCCCAAGTTTAATTGGGGCAATGGAGAAGTTAGGGTATAATGGTTGGTTCGAACGTGAAATTGTCACTCCTTTTTACTCTAAACACGAACACATTAACATTGCACTCTTACATCCAGACGAGGATGCTAAACTTGTCGGTGGACACATCATCAAGAGAACTCGTAAATTTTAAAGAGAGAAGGTCGAATATGTTAGACGACGATTTAGAAATGCTCATCATAAATCAAGTAAAATTACAGAGACAAGTAAAAGGCTTGTTGAACAATGAGCATTCAGAAGTTGATAAAGTAGTCGAAAAACTAAGAGTCTTGAGTGGAAACACAAATGAACTCACTGCTGAGTTATCAGGAGAATCGGTATCAAGTGGATCGAGCGAGTCTAGCCTAAATACTTCAGAGTATGGCTTTTATGTAGACCTTGTAGACCGAAGTGAATCTTTACAAAAGGCTTTAGAAGTCAGTAGAGTATGGTCTAATTTATCAAATGAAAATAAAGAGCTAACTTTAATAAATATGATTACTGATGCAAGATTAAAGAGAGTGCATGACTCTTTTATGAAGCTATGTAAAGAGACAGGACAACCATTAAAGAGTGAGTTGTTAGATTTGCTAAAATGGTTTGTGTTTTTATTGAATTTGTCTAGAATAGATGCCCACAAAGTGAGTTTGTTTGAGCCAATAATAGGTGACTACTATAGAGGAGAAACAATGCAATCTCTCGATGAGGTTATAAGTGGCAAAGTTAAAGAAGTTTTACTACCCGCAATACTTAAACTGCGGATAAAGTCGCTAGTTGTAGTCCAATCCAATTAGAAAGAGAAGGTCAAATATGTCAGACAACGATTTAGAAATGCTCATCATAAATCAAATAAGATTACAGAAAAAAGTAAAAGGCTTGTTGAACAATGAGCATTCAAATGTTGAGAAAGTAGTCAAAAACCTAAGAGACTTGAGTGAAAACACAAACGAGCTAACTACTGAGTTATCAGGAGAATCGGTATCGAGTGGGTCTAGCCTAAATACTTCAGATTATGACTTTTATGTAGACCTTGTAGATAGGAGTGAGGCTTTGAAAGAAGGACTTTACATTATTTACAAAGGGAAGCCAACCGGTGCTGCGGGCAGGCAGTGGTTTAACTCACTATCAAAAGACTATAAACTATTCTACATTGTGAATAAATCAACAGACACAGTAATAAAAGAAGTTCATAAGAGATTGCTTGATATGTGTGAAAAGAAAGATGAAACACTGTCTAACGATTTTGTAGAATTCTTACAGTTTATGCTAAGTATTCGAAATCTGAATTTTGCCGTAGAAGACCAAGCAGATTTATTCTTTCCTACCGACATGCGTTTTGAAAGATCAGACATGAAAGCTACACAAGATGTAATGAATGGTGATGTCGTTAAGGTTTTAGTTCCTGGAATACGCGACTTAAAATTGAAAGCACTTGTTGTTGTCAAGTAACTACATATTACTTTAGGTTGCTCATCATAGTCCACCCCAATTAGGAAGGTATATTAATGAAAACTGTTGCTGCCATACTCTTGTGCATGCTGAGTGCTTGCACACCCCCACAACCAAAACCTTGTAATGCAGATTCTGCTTGGATTACGAATCCTACAATGCCAAGTGAAGTTGCTTCAACCGAAAGTTTCTGTGATTTCTATCAGTTCTCTTGGCAGTGGTTTTTGGCACAAGTCAGTTTAGCTCCCCAAAGCAATGAGTTAGTTCTGTTCCAAAATCGAGCATATGAACCCGGTGGAGGAACTAATCAATGCGGAAACCAACCTATCACAGGACTGCAGGGTGCGGTTCAAGCACTTTTGCTAAGAGCAATCAAGCCTTCAGAGTTCGAAGAACTGCAAGCTGATGGGAATGCTGTCTACGATCAAAGCGGTAATGTGCTTTACTATAACATCTTCTACTCACAGCAGTTTTGTAATGCTAAATCCAACAGTTTTGTAAAAGGCACTCTAGAAGCTAAAGTGTCTTGGGGAATCATACCCGAAGATACTACGCACACGTACTATACGATAAACGCCAAAATACCTAATACAGACAAAGAGGTAAAATTAGGTATGCTAGGTATTCACCTTGCCATTTGGACACCTAATCACCCAGAAATGATTTGGGCTACATGGGAGCATAAAGCTAACGCACCCTTATGTAATGGTTCACGTGTTTCAGAAGATTGGACTCTTACATCACAAAATGCTGCTCAATGTTTGAAAGAGAATCCACAGAGTCAAAGTGGACCACCAAACTCCAAATGTGACTCTTTTAAGTTCAACACCCCCGAACATCAGAGTGGTACACCTGCACCTACAGGAACACCTAATAATGTGTGTCGAGAGTATGCTTATGGGAATCAAGAGGGCAAATCGGTAAATGGAAATGATAATGCCACTAATCTTGCAGCCATCAAAGACTTGAATGACGACCTTGTTGGGCCAAATGGACTCTTGACAAAACTGCCTGCAAATAACCCAATGTCTGTGTGGTCTAACTATAACATGACAGGTGCATTGTGGACTAAGAATGGTGCTGAATCAGGTTCTCCACCTATTCCAAGTAAGCAAGGGAAGCCGAATGTGAATAGTCCTCAGAGAGGTTCTTTAGAACTTACCAATATGTCGATGGAGACTTTTCAGCAAGGGGATTCTTCTTTTGTACCTAACTGCTTTGGTTGCCACAACTATAAAAAGAGCAATCCATTGAGTGTGAGTCATATCTCTCGATTCCTATTACCTCAATAGAAGATCACGACTAACCTATGCCTTTTGATGTATTTTACAAATTGGATGGGCTTTACGCTCTTGCAGAACACGACCCCGAATTCGAGAATGTTGTGGATGATACTATTGCAGAAATGGCTAGATACTATCACCAATCTGTCGCTATTCCACACAGAATACTAGAGACTAAAGCAGTTACAGTGCAAGAATTGAATACTTTGAATGAATATCCTATTCTTGTGGAACGACCTATGCAAACACTCAAAGTTAAAAACTACACTTGGGTAGGTCCAAAAGGAAGATTGCTTCGTGTCGAGGGAGATAAGATTGTGGAGTCTCTGTTAGGTAATCTTTATGAAATGCCTAAGCTCTATGCTGTTACTGAAACTCCTAGAAAGTTAACACTGAATGGTATAGAGAAAAGTATTCCATTCTTCACAGGATTCGTGAAACCTTTTACCCTTACTGAGCAGCAATACTTGAACTTCAAATCCGATTACGAGGACTATGGAGAAGAGGACTATGCTGATCTATCTGAAGAAGATATAGGCAAGGTCTTTTTTGAAGTTGTTGATGGACACCATAGGAGTATAGGGGCAATACTGAGTGGTGATCCATTTGTATATGCAGAGATTGTTCCTGAAGTGTATATCCCTTATCGAGAATGGGTTTTACAAGGCAGAGACACCGACCACAAAGACTATGTGCTTTTTGCCTACTTAGATAAGCATTTGCTATAGCCACCCTTTTTTGTAAAGAGTTATTATGGCATGCCCTATATGAGATAGAACGTGAAAAAATACGCTCTACCCTTTTTTGTAAATGACATTTTAGTTAACCGAATACTCGTTGTAAAAAAAGCCCTATTTCCTCGTATTTTCACTGTCATTTACAAAAAAGGGTGCATACAAAAGACGGGCGTTTTTTGTATTTTTGCGTCAAATAAGCGTTGAAAAAACGTATAATTATTCTGGCACGACCAAAATGAGATAGAATCAAAAAATTATGAATCAGCATATCCACTATGCTAGTTTAGAATTGATCTTTGTAGAAGATGAGAACTAATCCATGACAATTACTTACGATGATATAAAACACAAATTACAACCACCATTAGACTGTTCTGAAATAAGTGACTTGCGTGGTCAGTATTTCTACAATCGCTTAATTATCAATTATGAGAATACAGACTTCATAGGATGTGTATTATTACATTGTTTTCCTAGTGGGATGAAAAATGCTATTGAAGTAAACCCTGCACAATCCGAAAAAGATGTGACTTTGAAAGACGCTAATCTTGAAAGGGCTAATCTTATAGAGGCTAATCTTCAAGAGGCTAATCTTGAAGAGGCTAATCTTGAAGTGGCTGATCTTAGAGGGGCTAATCTTAAAGGGGCTAATCTTAAAGGGGCTAATCTTTCAGATGCTGATCTTCATGGGGCTGATCTTAGAGGGGCTAATCTTAAAGGGGCTAATCTTTCAGATGCTGATCTTCATGGGGCTGATCTTAGAGGGGCTAATCTTAAAGGGGCTAATCTTGAAGAGGCTAATCTTTATAGGGCTAATCTTTATGAGGCTAATCTTTCAGGGGCTAATCTTCAAGAGGCTAATCTTCATTATGCTAATCTTAAAGGGGCTAATCTTGAAGAGGCTAATCTTGAAGGGGCTGAACTTGAAGGGGCTGAACTTGAAGGGGCTAATCTTCAATGGGCTGAACTTGATAGGGCTGATCTTTCAAGGGCAAATCTTTCAAGGGCAAATCTTTCAAGAGTTAATCTTCTAAGGGCAAATCTTTATGGGGCTAATCTTGGAGGGGCTAATCTTCAAGAGGCTGATCTTCAAGGTGCTAATCTTGGAGGGGCTAATCTCAAAGAGACTAATCTTTCAAGGGCAAATCTTTCAAGAGTTAATCTTCTAAGGGCAAATCTTTATGGGGCTAATCTTGGAGGGGCTAATCTTGAAGGGGCTTTAGTATCTATTAAATCTTTAATCAAATTTAGATCTGTGTTTAGAAAGCCTAATCTTAAAGGGACTAATCTCGAAAAAGTTTTAGAAAAAGTACAATATTTAGTCAAACAAGGAGCATATTATATTGGACCAAATGCGGATCTTAAAGATGCTAAACTTCAAGGGGCTTTACTTCATGGAGTTGATCTTGAAGGGGCTAATCTTGAGGGGGCTAATCTTGAGGGGGCTAATCTCTATAGGGCTTATCTTAACGGGGCTAATCTTCAAGGGGCTGATCTTACAAAGGCTGATCTTGAAGGGGCTAATCTTCAAGGGGCTGATCTTCAATGTGCTACTCTTGTAGAGGCAGATCTTAAAGAGGCTGATCTCAGCAACGCTGATCTTCAAGGGGCTGATCTCAGCAACGCTGATATTCAAGCAACGAATCTTTTAAGGGCTAAACTTCAAGGGGCTAAACTTGAAGGGGCTAATCTTTCAGGGGCTAATCTTTCAGGGGCTGAACTTCAATGGGCTGATCTTCAAGGGGCTGAACTTCAATGGGCTGATCTTCAAGATGCTGATCTTCAAGGGGCTGATCTTAAATATGCTAATCTTCAGGATGCTAGTCTTGCAAAGGCTAATCTTCAAGAGGCTAAACTTCAAGCGGCTGATCTTCAAGGGGCTAATCTTCAAGGGGCTGATCTAAAAAAGACTAATCTTCGAGGGGCTAAACTTGAAGGGGCTAAACTTGAAGGGGCTAATCTTGAAAGGGCTTTAGTATCCGATCAGTCATTAGCTGAATATGGTGCATACTATATTGGACCTAACTCAAATCTTGTAGGGGCTAACCTTTATGATGCTAATCTTTATGTCGCTGATCTTGAAGGGGCTAATCTTAAAGATGCTATTCTTTATGCTGCTAATCTTCAAGGGGCTAATCTTCAAGGGGCTAATCTTCAAGGGACTAATCTTCAAGGGGCTGAGTACAATTTCGAAACCAACTTTGAAGGTACAAACATCACCCAAGAACAGCTAGGCTCAATGGTCTTTGTAGAAGATGAGGATTGACAAACTAACTCTGTGTGCTAATGTTTTGATCTCCCCTAACAACATACAAAGGAGAATGTATGTCACCTTACACAAATCACTTCCCTATCCCAGCAGAAGAAATCGCACAAACCACATATAACAAGCTAAAAAAAGAAAACCGTATTGACGAGTGGTATGAAGCGAATAAAAATGCTAAGGGGTTAGACCCTAAGAACAACATTTTAGACGAAGTTACAGTGATTCTTGTATCTAAGATCAAAAAAGAGAAAACTGTAGAATAGTATGAAGTGTAGAGAGCCTAAAACATCGAAAGAGTACCTTACAAGGTCTACACAAGATGTTGCTTTCATTATGCAGCAAGCAGATGACGAAGACATCGAGTTTGCACTTGCCGCAGACTTCCAAGTATGGCCCTTTTTTACAAAGTTCTTAGAAGAAAACAACATATACCTTGACCCTATTGTCGAAGACAGTATATTGATGAAATGTGACGTGTTTGTGGATGCGCTATGCAGGTTCAAAAAAGTCTACAAAGTAAAACGACCTTACAAGCAAGCTCGTGAATTAGGGATTGATCTTCCGAACACATATGCCAACACGATAAGTGGAATAGGGTATAGTTATCCTTCTGGGCATGCGGGGCAGTCGAGATTCTATGCACATGCGATTATGCAAACTGCAGGCAATCAGATTTCAGATGAGGTTCGCTTTGAACTGTTCAATCTTGCAAAACGGATTGCCTTTTCAAGGATTCAGTTAGGTGTGCATTACCCTCAAGACATACGAGAAGGTGAACGATTGGCTGATCAAAGATTTGGGTTCTCCGTATAAAGTAAGGTAGAATCACCCAAACTTTCTGCCCCGGAGTCAAATATGCCTACTAACATAACAGTCACGAACCCTGCTTCAAATGAGATTGTCGTTTCTTCTTCTTATCTACAAGGTGCTGGCTCAGTTAATCGACTAGGTGCTTCCCAAATAGAACATACTTCAGCAACGAATGCTTTGTCGAACGATATCTTTTTTAAGTTCTATCGGTGTAGTGATACAGGGGGAACAAAAGTATACTCGGCATTGGACATTTCGGCATCTATTGCCGACAGTACTATAGAATCTCAATTTCTGACAATGCTTCTCACTCAGTATTATGGGGATTCGATTATTGTCAATGATATAGGAGGTTCATTCTCAGACATTGCGGAACGTCTGAGTGGAATTGCAGTTGGGAGTCAAACAACAAACTTATCAAGTACATTGACTATGACACCCTCAGGAGCCAGAGGTAACTATGTCGAATTTGTAGGTATGGGGTTAGGGTCTTGGATTGGTGCAAACTTCATAAATGGAGACTCAATCAATCGAGCAACACCCGTTTGGGGTACAAGAGTAGGGCAGGTGCATTTAACAACAGTAGACCCACTAAGTACTCCTATTGATGCTTTATACGACAACTCGGATTCGGGATGTTGGCAATTCAATGATTGGTTCAATTCTGATGGGATCATCGTCTACACAAACTTACTTGGAGGTTCTTTTTCTGCTCAAGGTTTAAGTTGTTGGTCACAGTTACTGTGTGTGTGGCCGATACTTGCCGATACTTTAAGTGCAGATTATGCGTGTATGTTCAATAACCTAGATCAGTCTTTTCTGAAGAGTGGACTAGGTTACTTTGATCGTTCGGGTAGAGTTTCGGGTGCAGATGGCCTATACTACGGATGGGCTGGGAATTATCTACAATCTATATTCAATGATTGGGGAATCCCTGTAATCAGTCCTATTTGGAGTATGTCTGACTTAGCACTTGCTGCGTATGCAACATATGGAAGTATAGGGGGAAACGCTTTGAACAATTATGGATCACTTATAGATCCATCAAAAAGGTGGAGGTTTGTGGGTCCTACTGCGGATTATAACATAGATGCAGTTAATGAAAAGTCAGCAAGGTCTTTATTTCCAACTTTGTGGGCAAATGAATGTCGAAGAGGCAATTCCAATACGACCCAATCAGCCATTCCTAGTTTTGAGTCTAGAGCGACGACAACGCTTGGATATGCTTCTGTTTCAAATTACTTAGCGGCTTCTCTTGGGACAACTACTGAGGGTTACAATGCGCATATTTACAAGTACATTTTAAATAACTCTTTTGGGTCAAATACGCCCACATCTACACGAAGCTATATTAATACCACTAGTTTTTCGTGGGCAAGTAAGCTTGCAAGTCAGCCTAGCCTTGGTGCATGTTTTACAGACAGTTCTTTGTCAGAGCCTAAATATTTTCCTGCAGCACACGATGACTTCTATGGTACAACTGTAGGAACTTATGGCGAAGCACTGCGAGATCGGATTGAAGATGGTGCGATCATTGTAGTCCAAGGGAACACTGCTTCAGAGTCAACTGCAATCCAAAATTGGTTATACACACCTTAATGTTCAATTTGAAACTTTGGGCAGACAGTGAATCCAAAGAATCACCTTTGATTATCGTCATTCCTGGGTTTATGAATGAAACCTCAATAGATGAGCCTCTTTCAGGTTGGTACGAGCAAATCACACGTTTTGCGAATGAACATTCGTTCAGTGCAGGAGGTGTATATTGGGAATCAGGGAATATTGTCAATAATAGAGTTCATTCTCTAGAAACATACAAGTTATCTAAAGGATTACTTTCAACCTGGAAAGATTCTTTGAAGAAAGCAGACAAATTAGTTCTTCCCTTAAGACGAGTATTGAAAGAGATTGATCGACCTATTATTCTTGTAGGTCATTCTTTGGGTGGAAGAATTGCCTTGAAGATTGCAGAGAAGTATCCCAAAGACTCAATACAGTCGATTGTCGCACTTGCCCCTGCCTATGAGAATACGATTTGTAAATATGACAAAATAGAATCTTCTGTAAAAAAGAACATTGTCCTTTGTCACTCTAGAAAAGATATGGTATTACAAGGTTTGTTTTCTGTGGGACAAAACTCGAAAGATGTTCTTCAAGGAGTAAAAGCCCTAAAGAACAAAGACAAATGGGGAGTCTTAAAAGCTCTTTCCCAAGTTGTCACCCATAGAGTAACAAACCCGGCACTTGGAGTGAGTGGCATTCCAAGGCAACACCAAACAGAAAAGTTTATCGTTCAAGATTTCACACCTTTAGGACATTTAGGGTACTGCAATGAACTTTATAAAATACTATGTCAGTTTAGAGAACACTTATGAATACACATATCACCCTTATAAATCTCCCTTTAGGAGTTAACGTACAAAACCCAAAAAGCGTATTTGACTTTATCACCCAACATTTACAAATTGAGATACCTAAGTCAGAGTATGTCGGTTTTGAAATTGGACAAGTACTCGATAGTGACAACAAAGACATTTCCATTTGGGAAGTAAATACGAAAGTATCTACCCTATACTTGAGAATCGAATCTGACTCAGAGGGTGGACAAATCACGAAGTTAGAAGTGACTGGTAATCTTATTTAAACTCGTGTTGACTTATGTTTATCATAAGTGATAGTCTACAAAAATCTAGAAAAAGAAAGCCCTCTGCTGACGAAAGTCGTTAGTGGTCAAAGCTCATTCTCTTATTGGGAATGAGCTTTTTTTTTGCAGTCATGCATAGAATACTTTACTTTGAAGAGTGAAATTTAGCAGCAGTCTTCAAAAGGAAATAAGCAATGGCTAGAAGTACAATTAAGATGTGGGGTTCACACCTATATAGCGAAGATACTCGTAAAAAGCTACAAAAGTACCATGCTTTGAGACACGATAGTCGCTTAAGGAGTAAGATTTATGACTCAACAGTGATTTTCGACAAACCTTTAAGTCAACGTTCAGGTGTTGGCTCTGAAACTTTAGCTTCTCATCGAGAAAAGCACAAAAAGTTCAGAGAAGTTTTCGGAAGCCGCTTAGAGTCTAAGTATGACACTGTACCTTATGTAGATGTGGCTGGGCTGAATCGGAATGACCGACCGCAGACGTTTGTAGAATGTGTCGACTTTTTCTATCCAATGTCTGGTGTTAGTTCTCATTTAAGTGGACATGTTCCTCTAACAACCACAGATCCTCTAGCTTACGACTTTACGCACTATTCTTCCAATGTAAAAGACCCTTGGCGAGATCAAGGTGAAAACTTTAGGTATAGAGGAAGCAACAAAGACACAACAAGTATGCCCGTAGATCTTGGTGAAGTCACCATGATGTATACATGGTTTATAATATATAAGCTATTACTCTCACCAAAGGCTCGTGACCAAGAGTTGCTACTTGAGCCAGAGCAGTTCTTACAAACAGTTCCCGGAAGAAGGAACTTGCTTACAGATCAGCATCGACGACAAATGCATGGGCAAACTCAAGATTTCATAGGTGCTTTGCAAACTATGAAAGTCGCAGTAGAGATGGGTGGGCAAGTGGCAAAAGGGTTTGCATCTGGACAAATCGAGGATTTTGATAGTTTTGTAACCTACGCAAAAAAAAATAGACTCCTTGAACCGGCAAAAGCATACTTTACTGGCGAAGTACAATCCTTCATATCGAAAAAGTTAGGGTTACCTGAAAGTCTTTCTCATAAAGTTGCAGGCTTTCTTGTGGGCAAAGCATTAACCCCTTCAACTTACGAAAATCTAGATCAGATTGACCTCGCCAACTTCAACACAGTTGTAAAAGGGACAATAAACGGTATAACAGATTCTGCCTTGGCTAATTTGCCTTCAGCAAGTGAAGCGGAAAAAATTGTAAAAGCATATGCACTCAAAAACTTTGACAGCCTTCGCAACTTGTCGAGTCAAGGATCACAGATTGTAAACCGCTTGAAGCAAGCAGACAGTAAAGTATACCGTAAACTATATACGGATGCTATTGGTAAAGTAAAGCAGGGAGCAAGACCGAATGAACCAATGACAATGGCACTGATCTCAGGTGGGGTAATAGTAACTAAAGCAGGGCTTGGCTACCTTGCAAATCGTGCAACTGCCTACAATACTAAGATTGGTAGATACTACGATGGTACAAGGGTAAAAATAAACCCTGTTTTGGCAAACAGAGGTATTGACTTAAGTTTTACAGCATTCAAACCGGTAGGCATCAAAGATGATGACTTTTATGACAAAGAGTGGGTACGGAATTCTAAACCATACTGTAATCCTTCAAATAACCTCTTATCTGCTGAGTACGCAAGAAACCTGTATACAGTATTCCGCCCAATTATTGCGACACTTAAAAACCATCCGGAGTTGTCCCTAAAAACGGTTCTCAATGACACAAGAAGCAATTTCTACTATAAGAAAATACTTTCGGAATTCAATATAGATCTTGAAAACGGAACTCTAAATAGACAACCGTTATTTACCCAAAGTTGGACCTGTAAGACATTCAACTTCTTTTTTAAATATTGTATCGAGTCTACAAAGATCGTACTCAACGATATCATGAGCTTCAGTCCTTTCACACAAGCATACGGATTTGAACCTGCATTTTTAGACTCTAAGGGTGAGGGTGCTGAAGAGCTAAAAGGATATGCAAGAAATGCAGTCTTAGGTATTATAGGTTCGCCAAGCTCAAAAGCAGGTTGGGAGTACACAACTGCTAAAAAAGGAGGCTACTACCAACCCGGCATACCCCATAGTTGGGCAAAGAAAACGAGCCATGACGATGATAGGTGGAGTGTGGGACACCGCCAAAGGTGGAAGACTTCTGGCTTGCAGTCTCTTAAAAATCACTTCAACTCCGGGTCTGACTCTAGAGGGCGGTTTAAGCACACAATAAACTCGCAAAGACGTTTGAACGATGATGTCCCATTTGGACATTTTGGATATACAAGTCTAGCATTTGATGTTGCTTATGGTATTCCAATCTTCAATGCACAATGGTCAGCTGCAGTAAGTGTATTGATGTGCTATCCAGATGCTTTGAAGAAATGTGCGGATAGTGGATACTCTTGGGCAAGAAGGGTTCGGGCTGAGTACGTTGGTAATAACAGGAACAATACCACAATGCGACTTCCCGCCTTCATCCAACAGCGCAGTAGCCAAGGCGGTGCAACCATAAACCTCCCAAGTGAAGAAAGTCAGCTCACAAGCGAAGACAGTCAGCTCACAAGTGGGGAAGAAGATAGTGTGACAGGGCTGTATGTTGCTTTAGGTCTAGGGATTACTGCAATTGCAGGTGCTTCATACTATGTGATCCAGAAAAAGAAAGGTAAACTCTAAGTTATGGAGTGCTACATTATTCTTGCTTTTTCCCTATTCTTGCAAATGTATATTGTGCTAAAGTATCGAAGATATGTATCTGAGCTTGAAGAGAAAATACATAAGCTGAATGTGACTCAAGAAGAAGCATTTTCTGCTGCTTGTAAAAGGTATGATGACATTACCGAAGACAAGGACAATGTGATTTGCTCCTTAAAAGCACGACTTGGAGAACCTAACACACTTTAAGCCATACTTTCAAGATCACTGACAACATTTGCCCACCAAGGTGCAATATCCCATTTCCCTTGACCTTTGAAGTCTACATTAAAGTGTGAGAAAACACCACCCTTAAGGAATGTACCTTTTTCTACTTTACCATCTTCGACAGAAGCCACATAGTGCGGTAACTCAAATGCAACTTGCAGTTCTCGTAATAGTGAACTCACTGCGCTTTTGATTCTAGGATCTAAGCTGATAATCTTCTTTGGACCGTACTTTGGGTATGAGGGATTTGCGATTGTGTTCACTTCATACCCATGCTTTTTGTAATAACCTAAGTGTTTTAGTTCCGGTTGTTGGCAAACATCAATCCCAATACTCTTTTGGTTAGCCCCCACTGCATGCCATGCTACATGTGCGACATCTAGATACTGTAATATTTCAACTTCCCCTGTCGTTTCTGAGATACCTACTGCAAAGTGGCTTGAAGCCTTGCGATTCTTAAAAACTCTACCCAAGTGTTCCGGATTTAGCCCGCCCCAATGGACAACAACCGAGTTAATGTCCCTTACCTTTTTTGAAAAGCTGCCTGTAGAATGTAGGTCAATCCCTTGAGGGTCTAGAAAAGTATGTAACTCACACTTGAGCTTAGGCAAAGGGACTTTTAAACCATTCCAAATGAGTGCAGGTGTACCCAAAGCAAAAACATTTTCGGGAGAAGAAGTCTCTCCACTTATCGGATTCCAAAGTAAGTCATAATCACGAGCAAGTACTTGCTGAATACGTTTTAAAGTTCCTAAACCTACAAGGCCATCGGCATCAGCACTTACTGCATTTTGCAAGTTCAAGATCTCTTGGTGTTCAATCCCATCACTTGAGTCAATACCAAATTCTGTCCAAGGTATAGTCTCTAGCCAGCTATAGAGTTTGTCTGTCCGATTATTAAATGCTTTTTGTTTCGAGGGAGTATTTTCAAGTGAAAAGTAAGTCATTTCCATTTCCTTTGACTTTGTGCGTAGCAAGTGTTTGAATCTAAGTTGTTTTCGCCAAAAGTACAAGAGTAAAGACTAAAATGTACAGATCAAATAAGCATCTGAGGTATGTCGATAAATTAATGCGAAGTCTACCCACTACTCCCTCAGACTTTGAAGCTTACTTTACACATATAAACACAAAGGATTCTCAAAGTGTCGACCCTAACTCCAAAACAAATACAAGACCTGATCTTCTCAAAACACGATGTGACAAACATCAAAGCAGACCACATGGAAAGTATTGCCGTTCTTTATCAGATGAGTGAAGACGGCTCACTTATCGTAATCGAAACGATCCCCCTCACAGATGTTCCCCAAGAAGAATGGAAACCCTTGTTCAGCAAAGAACGACTTCAAGAAAAGGAATGCGAGGGTGTGCTATATTGGCAAGTCTCACACAATCGAATCTTTGATGAGGGAGATGTACCTTATCTGTCAATTTCTGATCTGAACTACAAAAATGATCTTATCGTCATGTATACTTCAAACTCTGATTTATCCAATATGAAAGAGATATTCACAGTTGAATCAAATGAGTGGAGAAATTAGTTTAAAGGTTTGGCAAAACCTTGTTCTAGGGCAAGTCCTATTGGAGTAGCAGTAAACAACCCTGTAAGACCCCAAGCCATAGCATATCCAAGGTTGTCATTGTTTCGCTTGAACCCATGATATGCAGAAGCAATACCTGAAAAAGTCCTTACTGTTGCCAATGTCGATGCAATCTTTATCAAAAGATCACTTACGTCATCTATATGTTTTTTTGCTGCAGGAGAAAATTCACTATGCGACATATTTAGTCGCTTTTTAGCTGAAGCAAGGCCACCCAATGCACTTTCAATTTGCTTGTGCAAAGGTTCGTCTGATTCAAGATCCTTGATTTGTTGATTTACAACAACAGAAGTTAGCACTCCATTTATTAGGCTTCCAGCCATCGCTGAACCAAACAATGTAGCCCAAGTTTTAAAGTCTGAAGCATTTTCGTTCGTATCCATAATCTTACCTCCCGCATAGCCTGCACCCGCATAAGACAGTTCATACACTGTAATTAGTTGTAAACTAATACTGTAAATTTGCTTTCGTGCCTTAGCTAAGATGGTAAGTGTATTTAGGTGAAACTCAAGAAGCTCGTGTGCAGCTTCCTCTAAATCTGTGTCATCCAACTCAAGTTCGAGTTGAGGATCACCTAACTTATTTGCACTCTGTACAAGTTGGTTGATTTTTGCAGGAAGTCCTATGTATTCATACATGATGTTTGTCTCCTATATAGAGAAAGAAAAAAAGAGTGTGTTGACTGTACCCTATCTTCTTTGGAGACTGCAAAAATTAAACGATGCTTAAGTACTCTGTAAAGACGCAAAAACACATAAGTAGTTCTTCACTGTAAAAGCATTTCATTCGCTTTCTCCTTTATCTCACTGGAGTCCTATAATACTTTTGGCGGATATGACGAGTTTCTTTTCTGAAATCCTCAAGGATTGTATGTGTCCCCGATGTTGTCTCAATCAACTCTACAATGTCTTCGGACATTATCGGAATACCTAAGTAGATCATATCTTCCGGAATTCTACCAATCACACGATCTTCCAAGTCTTCAATGTTTGTATCGTATTCCTCTTGCGTGATGGTCAAATCTACCACTTTATCATTCATAAGTAACCAACCATGATGAATAGGAATGGGCATATCTATGTACGTAATAAATCCTTCAATGTAAGTAAGCTCAATCTGTGGGTATCTTGAAAGCACATTTAAAGCAGTATAGAGGAAAAACTGCGAGTTATGAAAGCACTGTTTAGCTTCACACTCTAAACCACTTATTCTCAGTACATCTTTTATGAACTTCCGTTCAGTGCCTATTAGTTTTGTACTATGGTAGTCGATTCCTGTCTCGGCAATAAGCTTATACATATTGTCTCGTGGACTTCGACCATACGATTTAAGTTTATCCCTAAAAGCGTCTGCTTCGCCATATTCCATACTTCCTACTTTATCTTTTTAGAGTCTTTAATTGCATGACCAAGTACAAATACTTCAATTGCTGTCGCCGCAATTAACCCATTTTTAACACTTGTTTTCAAGTCATACCCCGCAATGCCCATACCTACAGAAATGATTGCAGATCGACCTACCCATGAACCTACAACTTTGACAGTATTTTCAAAGTTTGGCTCTTTGACAAATTGAAGTGCTGACTCGTAAGAGGGTAATCTTGCACATACTTCTTTTTCTGGTGGGTTTTTCCTACGTCTTTTTGAGATTTGAATTGCACGTTCTTGTTTCAGTGCTTTCTCATACGTATCGTGTGTGCCTAAAACTCTAGACCCATCTCGTGTATGTAAAAGCCATTTTTTAGTTTTTTTGTGTTGTGTAATCATTGCTTAACCTTCTGAACATTTGCGACACTCAAATTTACCAGACTCCAAGATGTTTAATACTAAATCAGCACCTAAAGTTCTCCAATCAGACTTATTAACATTTATAGCTTCTAAATCTTTACATCTTGGGCATTGATAATAGGCTTTGTCGTCTATATTAAAAGCATTTAAAACACCTACAATCTCAACATTATCGAAATCTGACTCAAAGATTGCGACATTTATTTCCATAGGGTCAGGCGGGTCATAAAAATCGACTTCATAATCATAAAAATACTTTTCGCATTCAATATATCCTGTATATCCCAAGCTGACTAAACAATGTTGAATGAAAGGGTCTTCATAAAAAGCATACGATAAAGTCTCAAGTCTATTTATGATTGCGTCTTCAATATCGGCTTTATCGCATAGACCAAACCCTAATAAGTCTTTTGCTTCTTCACTGTCCGTAGAATCATCAATGCTAGAGTCATCCCAACCCCAATCAGAATCTTCATCTACACATTCTTCTTCGACATCATCGAAATAGTTTAATAAAAATGATTCTTTAGACTCATCGTCTAACTTTAGTAGTTCACTGTATACACAATCTAAAAACCTTTTTGCTTCTTCATAAGTACCCCCGAAATAAGAAAAGTTAGCATTGAACAGCTTAGTAGGTTTATACTTTACAAATACTGTAGTGTAGCCAAATTCTAATAAATTATCACCAGCTCCAATATAAAACTTATTCTTGTTGTTAGCATTGGGATTATTTTTGTTCACATCTATATTTACCCAATTTTGGGGGTCATCAAAAGGTGTAGAATGTACCCAAATATCTTTACCAGTTAAGGGGTTAATAAGCATGGTGTTCACAATAGTTCTCCTTGCACTCTCACAAAGGTATAAGGCATATTTACGAAAGTATCAGACAGATATAGAGACTACAAAAAAAAGGGTATGTTATGAACTATCGAATAATTCTTTCTGTAAAAGGTCAAGACCCTGTGTTTTTAGGTGATTGCAGCCCTAGAGAAGCAAATCAAATCACACAAACTTTACAGAGTTATGGAGAGCTAAGAGATTTTGTACATATTTATGAAGATGTGTCTGCTAGAAAACGTCAAGGGTATGCAGCAAACCCCGCCCCTAATAAGTTCTTGAAAGAAATGGACAAAAAGTCTTTAGAAAAGCTCTTAATACAATGTTTGCAAAAACCACTAAATGCTTTCAAAACTGCACCTTTAAATCGAGAAAGATGTTCTATTGGTCGAAACTTCCGAAAAGAAGGAGAACCCATATTTCCTATCTCTTATAAAGAAGTCGAAAAAATATCAATGGAGGAAGTTGCTGCACACTTGGGGCCACTTATCCCTCGAAGTAGAGCTAAAATGCCACTTCAGATTTTACAAGTATTTGAAAAAGGTACAACAATCGTTCCGAAAAGGATAATAGACAGCAATGATTTAAGTGCAGTCACGACAATTCTTGTAGAGAACTTGTTTAGGGCGAACTTAAAAATGGCAAAGTCCAAAGTGCCAGAGAGCGTAGGTATTGGTAAGCCAATGGGCGATGGACTCAGTGAAGCACCTGTTTCAGGGTCACTAGGTCTACAATTCATGCCGAATACTACGTTGTTGACAACAAATAATGCTTCGGGAGAAAAAGGCTTTCGTACTATAATCAATGGATATGTACAAGAGCCAATTGTACCTCTAAATGGTACACATACAAGAGATGAAAGAAACACATACCATACACAGATTGCAGTTAAATTAGCAGCAGACACACTAAAGGACATTAAAGGTAATGCATGTATTGGTGCTAGTAAAGGGTGTATCAAAGCATGTAACTGTTGGTCGGGAGGGCGATTCAACACTGTCGTTGATATTTTTGGAGATAGAACACAAGATACAGATGAGATGGCAGGTCGTATGCTCTTAGGATTTTGGCAAACTGCATTTATCGCCAACCCTTTTTACTTTTTAAGGTTGTTGATTGAAGCAATCTACATGAATGGCATAAAGCATGAAACTGCTATCTTAGAGTACAATACAAAAGAAAAGTATTTGGGTGACCCTAAAAACATGGTGAATGTAAATACGTATTTGAAGAAATTACCTCTTTCAATACGACTCAATACATATAGTGACTATCCTTGGGAAATGATATACCCAGACATGTTCTCTTTGTTTAATGGTAAGAGGAAAAAAGGGTTTGGGACATATCAACCTTTGAAAGTACAGTTTTACGACTACACAAAGCTCTCCGGTCGTTGGACAGCCCAACAGAGACAAGGTATTTGGAAGAATTTAGACCTTAAGATTCCTACAAGAACTAAGAATTCTCTTGATTATCGGGACCTATTTGCAATAGGGGATTCGAGGTACTACGACCTTCCTGAAAATTATCATCTTACTTTTAGCTTCAATGGAAAAGATGCAAGCAAAACGGAGTCTTTCATTGCAAACCTTGCGGGGCAAAATGCGACTTTTGTGTTCGCAAGTCAACAATTGAACAATAACCTATTATATAAGATTGCCCAAACGGCAAGCATACAACTTGAAAATCTTGGAAGTACAGAAATCAAAGAAAAACTTGAACTGTTTACTAAAATCTTCCAAAAAGAAATAAGCAACCACCGTAAAGCGACCAAGCAAAGAACTGTAGCCCAAAGTGACTTATTGCCTTTAACCTACATGGGGTTTGATGTGGTAAGTGGAGACACTTACGATCTTCGTTTTCTTGACACCTATGCCCAACAGCAATTACAAGGTCGTAAAAACGACTTAGACCCTGTGATTATAGGATTAAGTTGGAAAACTCCCGAAAATCAAAAGCTCTCTATTAATGGAGAAAACTTTGCAATGCACCCTGTGAGTGCAGCGTTCCTTTTAAATAAAGTAGAGAATGCACGAATGGCAGAGGGCTTTGCACAAACTCGTTTAGGTCTAGGCTTCAAATACGAAGAAGAAAGTCGTGGTTTTGTCAGTCTTTACTTCTTATCCGAAGATGTAGACCTTGAATCAACCTCAAAGATTGTCAGACAAGTCGTGAGTCTTTCAGAACACGAGATTGTTTCTTTTGCTACTGAAACAGGGAGACTCATTAACAACGGTCAATCTCCTGAAGAAATCTCTGAGTCATTGACATATCAACTCAGTAAATTTGTGGACTCAGATGTCTAACAGAGAAGCGTCTTGGAAATTGGTATTATTATCTAAAACATAGACTACACCAAAGTGCAGATTATACGAATCTACATCGTCAAAAGAAATCCACTCATAAGTGTCATTCTCCCAGTTGAGTTCAATTGTAGGTGTCCATTCTAATTTTTCTTCAAGAGACAAACTCACAATAAAGTTTCGATAAATGAAGCTGCCCGAAACAAAGTCGATATATCCAATGATGTCCGACTTTGACATGTTGGGTAAGTCTCCACATTCTTCTTTGGTTTCTTTTTTTGCACCTTTCCAAAAAGTAGCGTCGGTGGGTCTTTCAGCACTCATTCCAGAGTCATAAAAACCCTCACCTTTTACAGAACCTCCAGGAATACCCCATGTTCTGGGTTGCTCAACACTACGAGAGCGATGCATTAGAAAGTAAGTTTGGTCTTCTTCACACACAAAAAGAATACCTGCACCTGCGGTTCCCCAAAATGTAGGATTTTTTCTCATCACTTTACCCTTTACACTAAACGCTAATACTTCTATGTATATACTCTACAAAAAGGGAGTACAAATAAATGATAGCAACATTGCTAAGGAAGCCTATCAAAAAAACAGTTGCCCAAAATGCACTTGAAAATGGGTGTGGGGGCTTAAACATAGATGCAACGAGAGTAGGTTACTCAGACGTTGAACGTATCGACTTCGATGCAAAACAAAGACAACAAGCCGACCCCGAAGAAAAGGGTTGGAGTGGTCATGTAGCAAAAGTGGGTACAGAGATACAAATGTTCAAAGAAAAAGGGCGATGGCCAGCAAACTTTATTCTCAAAGGAAGTTGTCCGACTGAAAAGCTAGATTCACAATGCAAAGATGCTTCTCGTTACTTTAAACAAGTCACACGTTTCAGAGATTTACTCGATTATTTAACGACACTGATCACTCCGCCTAAAGAGATAAAGAGTAACATCTTTGTAGGAGATTCTGATGTGTATCTTTGGACTCTTCTTCACAAAAGCCTACATGGGGCTGTGATTAGAGGGGAGTTCACAAAAGAGCAAGCTCAAAGTTTGATTGACTGTATGCTTCCAGGCTCACACTTAGTTCTTGTTCCTTATGATAGCTACAATGCACAAACAATTGTGCATTTAGAAGATTGTGGTTTGGAAGTAAGAGACTCTATCTTCATACCGGAAGAAGAAGAATTTATGTATGCAAAAAAGGCTTCGAAAAAAGAACGAGAGAAAGGGTTAGAGGATCTGAATAGTGAAAAAAGAAAAAACACACACCCGACTGTGAAGCCTATCACAATCATGGAATGGTGCTTAAGAGACATTCCTAAAGGGGATAATGTAGTAGACCCTTTTATGGGGTCAGGAACAACAGGCATTGCAGCAAGAAGACAAGGTTATCCTTTTGTAGGCATGGAGATTTCGCCAGAATATTTAAAAATAGCAAGAGCAAGAATTGAGAGTGCAAAAGATGAGTCTTGAGTATGTTTTACTTCAAGGGGATAACCTTGAGAGTTTTGCAAAAATAGATAATGGTACTGTAGATTCTATCGTCTGTGATCCACCTTATGGGCTAAAGTTTATGGCGAAAGATTGGGATAGTATAGGGGAGGGAGCAGATCAAAGAGAATGGCATAGGGCATGGCTTACAGAAGCGTATCGAGTACTTAAGCCTAATGGTGTAATTAAAGCTTTTTCGGGAACAAAAACATTTCACCATTTAGTATACACGATGGAAGAAGTGGGATTTACAGAGGTAAAAGCAGAAGCATGGGTGTATGGAAGTGGATTCCCCAAATCTCACAATGTTGCTTTAGGTATTGATAAAAAACTAGGTCATGGTAACAGAGGCAGAGCGATACCGACTGCTTCTAGGTATCAAGCCTCTGACACAGAACAGAAAAACAAACTTACTTCTAACCCTGTAGAGTCCTATAAGGCAAAAACAGAAGAGTCTACAAAGTGGAGTGGATTTGGTACGGCGCTTAAGCCAGCTTGGGAGCCTGTGGTAGTAGGCATAAAGAAATGAAAGTATTGACAACATGAAAACAAAAAATCAGTATTATGTAAACTTTGAAAAGGAAATATTTCATGGAAGTATCTGTAATTGTAAACTTGATCATAGACTTTGTATTTAAAAAAGTAAAGGATTCAGGATTACCTATCTCTAAGAGCCAAGTATCAATCGCTCTTGGGGTAGTGTTATGCATTGTTCTCTACTTTGCAAGCTCTTTCATATATACGACTATAGATGACGTTATTGTGGAAGAAAAAGTCGAGATTGAACGTACTGAAGCTGTCATTGAAGATGTGAAAGACACCATTGAAGCTATCACTCCGCCAGATAAAAATAAAATTAAAGGTCGAGTAAGAAACGAAGTCGAAAAGGAGCAAGACAATGACTCAAGCGTTTTTTAACACATTTCTAATCTTTGCACTACTTATTCCACAACAAGGATTTGCTAAGTGTCGAAAAAATGAAGGTCTTTGGCTCAAGTCAGATGGTGAGACTGTATGCAAAAGATGTCCTACAGGTGATGATATTGTAGATGGTAGAGCATTAAAGCTACCTGTGAACTGTATAGCCCCTATACATGGGGCTTTGCTCGATCTAAACCTATTCACTTATTTTCGGCAACAAGACGTGCATGCAACAGAACTTGAAGAATTCAAAAACAAGCTGTCTCCAAGTCTAGCCAAACTAACTGCACAGTTAGAAAGTCAGCTTGCAAGTCTAGAGTCTGCCAATGAACGAAGAAAAACGCTTCTAAAAAGTGTAGAAGACTTGAGACTTGAAAACACAAAGTTATCTACACAAAAAACGATCTACTTCTACGGTGCGATAGGTTTAAGTACGACTTTAGTTCTCTTAACGTATGCACATTTCCAATTCGGACATTAGCTCAATGCTATGACTTGAATCTCAGGGTTGATGACAGCTCCAAAAACCTCATCAAGACCTATAAAAGACTGCAAAAACTTGCAGTCATGGATTACTCCTTATAAAGTAAAAACAAACTACATAAGAGGGTAGACTATATGCTGCAGTTAAAGACATCCATTACCACAAGACTTCCAAAGTCTTTAGAAAAAAGCAATCTACACAAAGACGTTAAAGAAAGCCTAGATTTTAATTTATCCGTCTTACCTGACGCAGTTTTCTCAGGGTCTTCTGAACTCAGAAACCCCTCAAGACTTTCACTTGCATCTGTCGCATACTGTAAATCTCTTATTTACACATTGGACATACAGATAGAAAGAGGTATAGAAGATGGGTTCTTCTACGATGCTGACGATCACGTTTTGTACTGTGATACGAAGTACAAAAAAGTAGGTATCGACTATCCTGGAGGAATCAGACTCCCTCTTGAATTGATTAAAATGATTACACCTTGCACTTTACTTAGAAATGATGAAGTGTCTGACTTTGCAAACTACAGTAAACTTGCAAGTGATAATTATTTTATTGGACAAGCACTAAAGAATAAAGATTTCGATGGCTTAATCACAACTTTTAAAGACTTTGCCCGAGCTTATATAGACCCTACGTTAAAAGAGTCTACAGAATACATGCTTTTTCTTGCCAAATGGTTTGGTGATTCAAAGCCCTCTTATATAGAAGAAGATTTCGCTCGACAGATTTCAGATATACTTGAGATACAAGGAGAGATAATTGAGGGAATGTATGAAACTAAAGGTGCTGTAAGTGCAGGAGTACGACAAAAAACAACGGAATACTTGGAAAGTATTTACCGAGATGACGATACCGAGAATGTACTTTTAACAAAACAGTTTGCTGAGTATTTGAAGTCTCAAACTATTCGACGCAACGATGCAATAAGTACATTTGACTTACCAAAAGATATTTATCTCCAAACCACGACAGTGAGCCTCTTTGATTTAGATTCCGAATGGGACTTTGAGAGTGCATACACTCTTATCAAACAAGCCATTGAGGAATCCATGTTCCTTTCAACCAAAGTCAAAAAAACAGATGTAGGATTATTTGCTGAAAAAACGAGAAAAGGGACTCGTTTTCTTTTAGGAGATGGTCAGTATTTATCCGAAATCAATGCACAAGTTGCATGGTGGTGTCTTGTACTATCTTAAAAAGCAGGAATGTCAAAAATGGCTAAACTCAAAAAAAGTAAAGAAGCATATGAACCTATCCTATCTATCGTATCCGGTTCTTTTATAGATAATGAGAACCTAGACTTTAGTTTAAATGTAAAGTTCGATGAAAGTACATTGTACAGATTTCGGCATTGGGAAAACTTAGATACAGATGAGCTTTCGGTAAAGTGGGTCGACAGGAAAATGAAAGGCAAAACAAGAGGTTTTGGAATCGTGCCAAGGAAACTGAAGTCCGTTGAGCAAGACTTCTACGGAGTCGAAAGGAAAAAAGAACCGAGAAACGTAGAAGAACAGACTGAGTTCCGATCAAAAAAAGCGGAAACCAAATTCGTCTATCCGATTTCAAATGTCGATAGTATTCTTTTAGCACTACGACAGTTGACGTTTGGGTCTGAAGACAAAGGGTTTCACGTTATAGATCATGTTTTAGATCACTATCCCGATATCCATGAAGATTTTGAGGAAAACTTTAAAAAAGCATTAGATGACGACCAAGTCATTGCCGAAAGTACGATATTCAAAGTAGTTGGTAAGATTCTAGAGTTTGTGCTGAGTTCAGAAACGTACACAGGATTAGCACTTTTTGATTCTGCATACAACCATGTGCTTTTAAACTATACTTATAAAGAAGCCTACAAAGGAGGTAGAAACTTAAGCGTGGAGCTAAGAGACATTTTAACAACTCTTAGAGCAATCTTTCAGAAATGTGATATTGAATCCGCAAAGTGGCTTCGTAGCTCAGATGGATGGTGGAAATATGTCAGACTTACAGATATGGACATTCCATACACTAAAAGCCAAAAACCAAAGTTCACCTTTGCTGATCTTTTTGCGGGTATAGGTTCTTTCCGAAAAGCCCTAGAAAGGTCAAGAGGCGAATGTGTTTTTACAAACGAGATCCTTGAACAATCAATGTATACATATTCAGAGAACTTCAAAATTGAGCCTGGAGAGCTAAACCTCAATTATCTTGAAACATTTGTGTATCAAAGTGACATGAAAGGTATTCCACAAATCGACTGTCTTGTTGCAGGTTTCCCTTGTAAATCATTCAGTTCACTTGGGCAAAGGCAACGTCGTGGGAGTGGGAAAATTGCTCTTGCACTCACTGACCCAGCTTTCGGTCTTCTTATTTTTGACACAATGAAGATTATTAAAGAAAGAAAGCCCAAGTTCTTTATTTTAGAGAATGTTCATCAATTTGTAACAGACGAAAAGGTATGGAAAAAGACCATACTTAGAGCTATGACAGACCCTACTTTTAAACCCACTGATGTGAAAGGTGGAAAGGATCAAGACTTACCTCCCGGTAGAGGTTACGACGAGTATGTTCTCAATGAAAAAGGTGAGATTAAAGTAAATAGAAAAGGAGAGAAGGTCACACAGTATGTTGTAGGACAAGAAGACATAAATTCTCGCTTTGTGAACCTAGATGGGGAATACGATATATATGTGAGAATATTGAATAGTGCAGGGTACAGTAGCCAAGCAAGAATTCGAGCTTTTATTATTGGGATTCGAAAAGATTTAAATGTCGACTTCGACTATGGCTTATTGCCTTATATTCGCACAAAAGAAGACCCCAGACTCATTGCAGGTAAATCAAAGTCTTTTGATTCTCAAGTTGCAACAAACATTACATATAAATCTGACGAGTATCTACAGTCTTTTCAAGAAATTGATATGCACTCAAATCTAGAGAAAGCAGAGATTCCTTATACATTGCCTCTAGGTAGGAATGATGAGTTCTCTATCGTAAACCCAAAGTACAACTTGAGTCTTAAACTACAAGTAACGAACTTATATAAGCTACTAAAATCAAAGAAACGTGATGCTATAAAACCTCATTTCTATAATGAAGACACCAAAAAATGGATGGGCCTCACGCAAATAAATGCTGATGCCAAACTTCAAAAGATTATCCTCGATAATGCACAAGATATGTACGGTAAAGGTACAGACCAAGCCCATATTGTTCGACCACAGGATAGCGATCAATTTGGCACTCTTGTCGCAGGGTGTGGAGAGCAGAAAAACGTGCTTTACGAATGTCCTTTGTCAAGTGAAAATGTATATCGACACATCACCCCTAGAGAAGCAGTTCGTGTGATGACCTTTGATCGTGAACCTTCTGCACGAATGTATCTCCCTATTGCTGACACCGGAGCATACACTTTGGCGGGGTACTCCATTGTCACTAAGCTACTTGAAGAAATTACCATATACTTGGTGGCAAATGTCCTATACAACCAAAATAGTAAAAAAGATTAATGCACTACAAAGGGCTTTGAAAAGTCAATATCTTCAAACCATGTAGGTACGTCAGTTAAAGGCTTATAGTCTTCTAACCGTATGTCCATCTCAAAGTAGTCTAGACTATTTTCTTCCTTGTTGTAATGGACTGCAACTATGAAATCTTGTTCTGGGTCATCCCGTTCTGTATGATTCACACAAACAAAGAGAAGGAATCCTTGTGTTTCAGGATACTTTGGATTTCGTAATGCTGCTGAAAGGTTTACTCCCCAAACTAAGGGGTCGGAATCAGCAATGATCTCTTGCCCAAAAAAACACAAGTGATCCTTCCCATCTGCGACTTCGTAGTTATATAGAAAGTAGTTAGGTGGCATATACGAAAGATCAAGATTACGTTCTTCCTCTATTTTGAAGAGGTCTTTCAAAAACAACATAAATCGTGGGATACTAGGAACTGTCAAGATTATCTCCTTTGCTTGACAAACATTAAGTGCTTATGGTTATCATTTAAAAATGTAAAGGGTCAACAAAAACTTAACATACGAGGACACCTATGCTACTCGACATTAATCTATTAAAAACGATACCTGAGTTTAATAGCTGGATAAGCGCATACGAAAGAGTGATTGGGGACTTTCAAAAGATCATAGATCGGCAGGGGACTGACGCATACCTTGAGCAAAGGCTACATAACCTAAACTGTGTGTATGCCGACCTTCTTGTGAACCGCATCAACCTTGTAGAAAGTGAGATGGACAATCACAAAAAAGCAAGCTACCCACTTTAACTAAGTATGTTTAAGTACAAGCATAGCCATAGACTTTAACAAAGAAACGATTTCGGGAAACAACTTAAGGTTTTTTTTAGATACAAAAATGGGATAATCGGAAGGCCAACCTTGCACTTTGAGCATTTTTTTCAAAGTAATCATTCCCTCTTTATGTTTTAAACTAGATGTACCTAAGCTCTGAAGAATTGTTTCTTCAAAAGGCTCAATTACCTCTTTCAAAGTCTCATACTCCACGAAACTATTGTTTTGAGGAAGACACCCTATGAGTAAAGTCTCTATAGGAAACTCTCCGGAATCTACTTTGATGTAGTCTGCATAATCCTCTGAGTCTTCGTCTAAAATCTCTTCTAACTCCTCGTCTCCAAAAAAACTGACAGGTTCTACTTTAAAACGTGCCATTTCAATGAAAGTAACTCTTGTCAAATGCTTTTTATGTGCCTTTAAAAAGTAACGAAGTTCATCTTCAAACTCTGTTATAAAACTATACTTCTCTTTAAATCTATCGACTAATCTACTTTCAGACGTTCTCATATATGTATGCAAAGGCATCTCTAGTTTTGCAAGCAACTGATCTACTGTCTTAATGCCCAAACTAGAAAGCTTTTTTTTATACTTGTGCTGTATGTTTAAGTTTGAAAAGTCCATATCATCAATTCCTTACAATATGCCCGAAAGATACGATCATTGTAAGTACACTACTACATAGGGATGAGACAAGGAAATAAAGACAAGAACTTTGATTTGCAGTCTTGACCCATAGAGAGGTAGGCTGAGATTTAAAGGTTATGGACTAAGGAAGTTTGAAATGTTAGATCAAAGTTGCGACATTGAATCCGCAAAACTTGCACAGCTCAGAGAACAAATACTTATATCTCTTGTAAAGTACTTGAGAGATTCAAGAAAAGCTGATGCTGACATCTTAGAAGACCGAACATTTAGAGATACTTTAGGTGGTTTCGTAAATAAGCTAGAAGACTCGCTCTACTTGTCTATAAACTCAAGCTCTGAGTGTGCAGGTGCAAAAAATGCCATCATACTAATGGAAGACTCAAGTTCTCCTCAAGTCTTTAAAGATAGGGTCGAAGCTAGCCTGCAAAAGAATAGTCAGCTTATAGATGAATGGCTCATTACGAATTTGTATATGAACAAAAACCCAAATGTGGATTGGTTCATTGACGAGGGATTGGCTTTCACCATTTTCCAAGATGCTATCGTTATTCGAACAATCATAGATTCGTCATATAACCCCAAAATGGCTGACTTGCTTCAACTATTCAGTCAGAGCATTGATCTGTCAAAACAGTTCATTGAGTACGCCATTAACAATAAACTTGTGAACCCTTTGACTCCGGGGCTAGAAGCAACTGCTTTGCCCGAAGTCAGAAACTATTTGAAAAGGCTCGTAGCATATCCGATGTTCCGTAATCAAGAGATTTCAAACATCACAAATATGGACACTCTGTATAGAGACTTAAATCTTCCTAAGAGCTTAAAGTCCAAAGAAGCTAAAGTAGATCAAGAGATACAGACAAAGAACAAAACAATCATGTATTTGAGTATAGCTACGGTTATGCTAGGCTTAGGTTGCATTTACCTAGCACGTAGAAAAGTAGATTCTTCTTCAAGAACAACATACGTAGATCGTTATGCTGATGATGATTTCCCTCGAAGTTATGCACAAACCAACATTCCAGCACTTAAATAAGCCTAATGGAATGCGACGAAAATAAAAGAGTTTGGGCTAAGATACAACGCATTAAGAAATTTGTACTCACAATATCCACTATGTTAAGAGGATAAGATAACCTTTTATGAATTGGAGTTTGTTATGTTGAGCATTCTAAATATATTGGCTTGTTGCATTCTTGTTTTTACTCTTGCATTGGTAGGATGCGGTGAAGAAGAAGCAGGTGAAGAAGAAGCAGCTGCAGGTGAAGAAGAAGTAGTTGCAGGTGAAGAAGAAGAAGAAGTAGTTGCTGGTGAAGAAGAAGTAGTTGCTGGTGAAGAAGAAGAAGCAGTTGCTGGTGAAGAAGAAGAAGCAGTTGCAGGTGAAGAAGAAGCAGTTGCAGGTGAAGAAGAAGAAGCCGCAGGGGAAGAAGAATAATAATAACTTTTGCAGTAAACCCCAAGAAAGGTATCCACTATGCACCATCAAGAAATCGCACAGATTTTAAGAGATACACGACAGAATCCAAAGGTGGGTAATGGCTTAACCTCTACATTCCAACAACAAGCGCAACAAGATGTGGTGGCTCAAAGGTTTGGGACAAGAACACCTGAAAGGGGTACTTTAGAGTACATAGAGTACGCAAAGGGCATGGATGGCAGGCCGGTCAATCCTAATCTACGCACAGGCACATCAAGACAGACCGGCACTCTCACCCAAACGGAAGCTCAAAGACGACAAAGAAGAAGGTCAGCAAGACCTACTCTTGATTCAAGGCTCGATAGGCAGTCTAGACCGCAACAACCAAGAACCCAAGCACCAACTTCAAGACAAGCACCCCAACCAAGTTTCGAGTTTAATGAACTTGTGTCTTTGCGAAGAGAATTGCAACTGTGCAAAAATGCAAATAAGGCATTGGCCGCAGAGAATGCCAACCTGAACAACACAGTTCGAGAGCTTACGCAACAAAATGAAGCGGCAGTCCAAAGCCAAGTCTACCTTGCAGTGAGCTTACTAAAAGTTGTCGCAGATGTACTTCCCCGCCTATATCGTTTGAACAAAGCATACCACATGATGAGCAATGAGCAAAGACAAGCAGTCGGAAATGCACAATTAACACATGGAGATCATAGTGTGATCTTACGACACACCCTAACAGACTCCGACAAAGCAATCATGGCTGCTAGCCCACAAGCAAAAAAACAATGGGTCGCAAGTTGGCTACCTCGCAAAGCTGAGAGGGCAGTAAGTGCAATTTCAAGTATTTTACGATTGCTAAATACATCAAGTAGTATGCACCGACAACCACAAGGTCGGATGCCCGGAAGAACCAACCCCAAGCGATGAATGGTGTAGAAGGGTCTTTTGATTCTCATCTAAATCACCGAACAGTAACCGACTTCGCCAACGATCTAGGCTGATATACATACTTGCCTAGAACCATCGCAAGGTTATATGCAAAGTGGGATTCAAGTAACCATAGGCATGTAACAATCCTATGTCACAACGGGGATCGTGACCTACTGTGATGAAACGATACCTATTCTCCCACACATAAAATGTCCTTTCCACCAAAAAATAAACTTGTAGTCGCACAATGTAATCTTTTAAAGTGGCACTAGCGCATAAAATCAATTTTAACAAGAAAGGTTTAGGAATGAGCAACAGTACTTTTGTAAACACAGTAAGTCGGTTTGTACTTGACGGATATGACCATTCGCCTCGTTCAAACGGAAAATCTAGAGATAAATCCGTAGAAGATAGTCTGTACGGTATGGGCAAAGATGCGTTAACCGACTACGTAACATCAGAGTATGGAGATACTGCAGGAGAGGTAGTGGGTCAAGGTCTGGATTACGCTACAGGCTCATCACCAAAAAAATCAGGGATGAGTGCAAAAGGTCGTGCCTATCAAGCCCAACGTGAAGCATCAATTAAGAAATATCTATCTACACTTCCAGCGATGTATGGGAGGCTACAAAGTCCTAATCATTTAGAGAATCAATGGGGTGTTCTAGATGCAGATGTGGCATGGTACCCAACCCGCAGGGGGTACATCCACCCAACTGAACCCGACGAACTTAGGGCGACTAACCCCACAAGGATCTCGGATGAACAACTCGCTAATGAAATTGGAGCATCGTCAAGTAATGAGACTGCACTCAAAGATAAGCTTAATCAACTTTTTTTTAGAGAACTACGAGATCAGTCAGGCAAAGGCATCCCCACTCTTATTGATGCCGTAAAGTTTTTTATCAACAAATATCCTTACGTGGCCGGAGTTCGCATCCGAATTGACAAAAATGCTCCACGATGGCGCGACTTGAATATGCAAAAAACTGTTGTACGTGTACTGGAAAAGTCTGTCAGAGCTTTACGAGCGAACACAATGAAATTCTTGGCGAGTGACAGCTACCCTTCCCGCTTCACAAAAGATCGTGACTATAATGCTTACTTAAGAAACAAAAAAGATGAAATCGTAGCATTTGTTTTCCAAGTAGTACCCCAATTCCACACACATGCGATACCTGCAGCTCAACTAGAAGCAGTCGCTCGTGCTGTAGGTAAAAAGTTTGGAATAGATGTTCACGTAGGTAACCACAACGCTCAGGTGCGGTATCTTGTAGACCGAGACAAGGTCTGGTTTGCGAGCGAGCCGCCTCAGGATTATGTAGCAATCACAAGTGCGGGAGAGGTTTCCGATCAGGTTGACATGGATCGTGTGGTTCAAACTGAAAAGAAACTTTATAATCGGGGAGGCGGTTATAAAACAGTAACCAAAGGCCCCCGTAGACCAACGGCTCTTCCCGGAAACAACGAGAGTGGCAACGAGGGTTCAGAGTTAACTGGTGACAACTACGAGCCGGGCAACGAGGGTGGCGGAAGTTCCGAAGTCACTGACGACCCCGCAGACCCAAAGAAGCCATTTTTCAAAACAGGTGCAGGAATTGCAACAATTCTAGTAAGTGCTGCAGCAGTTGCAGGCGGAATCGTTTATTTCGCAACAAAAGAGTAACTGTCCCGAAACTTAGAGCTACTGCCCCCTCCTAAAGTCTAAAGATTTTACGCTCACAAAAAAGCAAAAAGCGACACCTAGACCCACAGAAGCACCAAATACGTTTGCATTGGCAAGTGCTTTTGGTAATTTGGATTCTTTTGTCTCAATTTCTTTGTCCTCTCTATTTTCATTAATCCTCAAAAAAGAGGCTAGAGTAGTGTCGTCTGAACGTGGAAATCTCTCAGGTAGTTTTGGGGTTACATATCCATATCCATACTTACCGATAGATTGAGTGATCGTCTTGAAATGTCTTCTGTAGAAGAAAGCATAAGGGTAGTCTGTGCTAAGTGCAGTTGTATACTTAGTGACATTGACATCATTCACTTTAAAAGGCTCTAGGGTAGTAGACGAAATTAACCCTACAAGATAAGTCACACCATCTACTGTCACAAAGTATGGTCCTCCAGAGTCTCCATGTGCAGTTGCAATCTTTTCTCCGGGTAAGTCTCTAATCGTTTCTTCTGAGGGATACACTTTGAATACACGAGTCGTTGGGAATATATCGAATCGCCTAAAAGTATGGCTTCTCTTTTTACCCGCCTTTCCCACATTCTTTGATTGATCGTATGAATACTTTCCATATCCTACTGCGGTCAAACCTCTTATCTTGTTTTGACTTTTCAACTCCATCAAAGTATCAAAAGGCATGATTGGGATCGGCTCAATATGCTCCACATTCTCTTTTAGCAGTAAAAGGGCATAATCTTTAGAAGACCCTACCGCCCGACCTATAGGCGTACCCTTTTCTATATCCTCTTTATTGAACTCCTTATTAAAAAACCAACGACTTGCTCTATATGACTCTTTTTGAAATTTACTTCCTACTTGTCTTGTGAACGTACATTCGACTTGAGCGGTATTCGACTTTGGGCATTGCTTGTTGACTACTTTTCGACAATTTGCAACACAATGTCCTGCAAGTAACACTAAGTTTTTTGCAACGAGTACTCCTGTGCAATTGCTTACTTTATAATTTGGCTTTTGTCCGGAAGTGATTTGGACTTTACAAACTGCTGCATAGCCTTTTTCTTCGGCTGCGCCTATAATTCTCGCTTGACTAGTTTGTGGCAAGTTAATCATTTTATACCCACTTCTTCATGTAAATCTGTTCTGTATGTTACATGAAGAAGCAAGACACCTCAAAAATTAACTTAGAGGATTTGGGTGACTTTCCCTTTACTGTTCTCGACAAAAGCACCCTCTAAAGGTGTTCTCATTTTCACAAGGTCTTTTGTTTTCAGAACTTGATTTCCTCGCTTCAAAGGTTTGCCTTTGAACCAATCCGGAATAAGTAACTTTTTACAATAGCCTTTGTCTACATCTGTATAGAAATGAACACTCCCTTGGAAAGGTACAAAGGAATCACCTTTGGGGAACGAGAACATATAAAGCAAGTAATTGAAGTCGTCAATCTTCGGCATTTCGATTTCTTCATCATCTTCAGTGACATAGACAACTTCAAAACTCCCACCGATTTCATCAAAGTGAACGTGAATTTCTCTGAAACTAAGGCTTGCAGATTTGATATTCTGTATACCAGCGGCAGTCCATACACCCGCGGCTCCCGGAAAGATTTCGGCATAAGATTTTGCTATAGGTTCTACGGATGTAAATTTCGCATTTTTCAGTTGCTCGTAATAAGGAGTTTCTTTCAAGTCATCGACACTGAATGTATACTTTTCCCTACTATCTGCACTTTCCATTAATGGCTGCATACCTTTAAACCTTGCAGACCCGACATTTTGAATATACTTACGATTGGTCGAGAGTGCTTGAATCAGAGATGTTGCACTATCGTCATAGAAAGATTTTTGCTTTAAGCCATACCGGGGTTGTTCCGAACCTCCAAAAGCATACAGTTCTACGTCTTTTGCATCGCTGTCGTAAGAGAAGGCAGAAGACGCTTTTGACATTTTTGGGTTTACATATTGTAAATATAGTTGAGTAGCATCCTCAATCATATTTACAGCACGTTCTTGAGGTACATATATTCCTTCCCCTGTAAATTTTGCTTTAACAAGGCTTGTGAAAGCACCACACATCACATCATATTTAACACCCTTTTCATCTTCGACATTGAAGCCAAAAGTACAAACACCCGCATAGTCGTAAGTAAAGTACGATGCAAGAGCTGCTGCACCTCCTTGTAATCCTATTGTAAAACAACAGTTATAAAAGTCGGGGTGTCCCATTATCAAAGATAGAGGATTTAAGGGAGAACTGTGATACACCTCAAAGTCTTGCGGAGTGCTTGCTTTAATTGATTGGAAACGTAAGCTCTTGTCTACCTTTTCAAAGTTTTTTACAAGAGTGCAGCCCACAAGCACCATGTGCAATCCACTATCATTATAGAACACACCAGCGGGAAAAAGGGTATCGTATGCTTTACCAAAACCAGCTTCTCTTAATCTTTCTACCCATTCAAGAACAGGTTTTGACGTAGGGTGCTTTTGGTAGTGACCGCCTATAAGATTAAAATCCACCATCTTTACAATTTCGTCAAACCTCTCAAGATTAGAGGGGTGTACCCACGAAATGTCACCAAGAATAAACCCCTTATTTGTGTCCAGCTTTAAATACTCCTTTTTCCCTGCGTTTTCTTTTCTCATGTAACGAATAAAGTCGCAGATTTCATTTCTCAGCGTCTTACTTTTCATTAATTTATTGAGTAGTTCCTTTGTGGGAGAATACCATACCCCACTGAAGTTTTTTTGATTGTAAAAACTTGTTAATAAGTTAATCGACCAGTGGAAATAATTGTCGAATTCTTGAGCATTTGCAAGGGTTGCATAATCATAAGCTACGCTAGGGGAAGACGCAGATGCCACACCTAAAGTAGGCAAGATGCCTTTGATCATTTCTTTTGCTGTACTAAATTGAGAGTAATTCCTGTCAATGATTTTCTTATACTCAGGACTTGCAGAAATTGCCATTGCGAAGTATGTAATCTGTGCAGTTTTGTTGGTCAAAGTATTTGCACGTTCTTGGCTGATAATATTCAGACCTACAATCGACTTTAAAACACGCTTGTTATCAAAGGAACCAGCACCATCTTCCTTTTGTAAGAAAAGGTTGATCGCTAGTTTAAGTGCAGGAGCGAACATAGAGTTTGCTTGTAGTTTTTGACACAATTCTTTACAGTCAGAAGAAGTCAGTACTAAACTATCTTTTGAAGGAAAGAAATCAAAAGCAGAGTTCAAAGACTCACCCTCTTTCGGAGACTTCATCCACGAATCTAGATCATCGTCTATTTCAGTAGCAATATACACAAGACGCAAAAAAGGCTCTGCATAGTGGGAAGATGGCATTCTGTTATTCACGTTTGTTGTGGAAAGAATCTCCATGATCTTTGAGACAAGGGCATCCGATTTGAATAAGACAAGAGTCTCTTTGTACCCAGAAACTTCAAACCCACTAACTTCACTTTCTACAGTGACATCAAAGAATACATCAGTTGCTTCCACTAAGTATGCAATAAACTTTTGGTCTTTGTCTTTCAAGTCCCCAAACTGAATTGTTCTACATCGGTCAAGCAAACTTTCAAATCGCTTGTATCGTGCAGCAATCAAACTTGCAACGACTCCACTGTTAATAAGAACACCAAACTCCACATCCGAAAAAGAGGAAAAGGATTGAGCTACATTCTCAGCAAAACATACAATTTGAGCCACTTTTCGTTCTTGGAACAGTTTCACAACTTTACCAATTTGACGATTTTTACCTTCTTTTTTGAGAACACCCATCGCTTCTTTGTCGCTCGTAGGTAGATACCCTACTATACTTACGATTTTTTCCTCAGTATCGTCAAGGTCCGTTATTGCTGGGTTTGATCGAAGATAATATGAAAGTTCGTTTGCTTCGCTTAAGATCCCAACCGCAGCTAGTGCAGTCTCTATTCTTTCAGAATCGCTTTCAGTAATATCGACCGCAAAAGGGATACTTTGGTCGTCAGCGTACAAATCAAATGTTAACATTTTCACTCCTCTAAAAGGTACATTGCTTAATAGAGAGAGAGTACCTATCATACTGTCTGAATACAACTTGCAGTTAGTAAAAGTTTCCGATTACCTACATATATACAGACTTTAAAGAAAAGAGTGCTTTATGGCTAAACTAAGAAGTAAAAAGTTTACTGCATACTTAATCTCAGAACTTGGTTGGAAAATTCTAATCTTGGTTCTTATCTGGGAATACGGTCAAAAGATTGACCACTATGCGTTCATCGTGCTACTCACAATGATTGTCACAAGTGGATTTATCCAAATTGGGTATATCTTGGGGCAAGCAGCACTTGACAAATATACCGCAGTAGCCCAAACAGCACTCGAACGTGACAAGGTTCTCGCAACACAGTCTACCAAAAAAGAATCAAACTCAGACGATTTCGAAGGGGCGTGACTTAAAGAGTAAAGAGTCAATGCTTGACTCTAATGATTTTCTCTTTTAGGGTGACTTTGTATTCATAAGTAATTCAAGGCAAAATAAATGAGTAAATGTATTGTGCGGTATTTCGAAATTAAAGGCGAAACTCGCTGGAAGTGTCCAAACAGTTTGATGTGTTCGACTAGCACACACTCAATAGAGAAAGAGAACTGTTGGCTTTCCAGCTGTCCAGGAAGAAAACCGCACGTCCAAGTGTGTGCTTGGAAAAACTGCACTGAAGAAGTTTCGCCAAACAAACTAAGGCACTGTAGTGAAGTCTGCCGAAAAAGAGACAACCGCTATGCGTACAAAGTGAGACAACAACAGAAAAAGTCGAATACGTAATGTTCCACAAAGACTTATCTCCCAATACTGTTTCAAAGTATATTTTCAACAACATGAAAAGTGTTCTAAAAAAGATGTTGGTGAATGGGTTTAATCCTACGGACTCTCCCCCCCACTCATGCTCAATCTATATTTTACAGAATGTAGGAAAAGATAAGCAGAGTTTCGGGCTGAGTCGTACAAGTCCTACACTATTGGCAGACTTCAGCAAGAACTTATGGGTAGACTCTGCACTGTTCGAGCTTGACAATGGCTCAGGTGAAGAAAGGCATCCTATTGGATCTTTCATAGGCTTCGTAACGGAAAATCCAAAAAAAGAAAGTACTTTTATTTTTGTAGGGGTCTTCATCTCCCCTACAGGAGAAGAAATGGTAGGGCATTACACACCAATTTCAAATCTTTCATCATCTCCTTTAAAACTGTGGGATTTACCGGAATTTATATTTCCTTTTTTGCATTCAAGCTATCTCCCAAGTCTATCGAAGCAACAACATTAAGGGAACTTACAATGGCAAAGAAATTAATCATCATTCGAGGACTTTCAGGTTCCGGAAAAACAACGCTTGCTGATATCATATGTACTGACGAAGACTCTTGTGTGTCTATCAGTGTAGACGACTACTTTTACGATGAGGAAGATACCTATAACTTTGAAGCAGAGCATCTAAAAAAAGCACATGAATGGTGCAGACAAGAAGCCGAAACGTGCATGATACAAAACTTCGAAACTGTAGTCATCCATAACACATTCACAAGAAAGTGGGAAGTTGACCCTTATTTAGAGCTAGCTAGCAGTCATCAATACGAAGTTATGGTCGTTAGCCTATTCGATAGCGGATTGAACGACCATCAACTTATGTCGAGGTCACCTCATAAAATACCATTAGGCTCTATTCGTATTCAAAGAAGAAGATGGGAGCATGACGTTTTTAGAAATGCAAGACACTCATAAATCTTGCGCTTCAATAAGGGAACTTCCAATGTCTTTTCGTATTTTGTGAAGACAGGATGTACACATCCCTGTTAGGTTACTCTCCCAAACCAGACCCCACTCTCTCCTGCTTTTGGGAAGAAGAGTGCCGCAACAAGTGCATTGGAAGCTTACTCGTTGGATTCTATTACTGTACCTTCGGCCATCACACGTTGACATTTTTTTCGCCATACTTACTCCTATATATATCAATACCAATCATTGAGAACCTTTTCGAAATCAAAATAAGGGTCTATCTGTGAATGATCTTCAATTCTATGGTGATCGGAAACTTTTGTATTGCTTACTGCTGATTCTACTTGAGGATTTGAAGCGAAAATACCTGGTTGCAGAAAAAGACTACCTAATGTCTCTCTAATGAAGTATGAGAATGTAACGTCATAATTTCTACATTTGTAAGTTAAATGTTCAGCCAAATAATGTGAAATATAACATTTTAAAATGTCCCTCTTTATTAAGATCGCTCCTGAGTAGTGCAATCCATAGAATGAAGGTAGAATATAAATGTCTGTTGAAATCTTTTTAGAGTGTTCTATCACTCTTTTAGAGGGTATCGAATACCACAACAAAGGAAGCTCTTTTTTAATGGCTGCTTGTAAGCTCTCTTTTGCTTGCTCTGAAAAAACCATATCGTCTTCAAGCACAAGCACATACTGATAATTACTTGAGATAAGGGCATTATGCATTCCAAAAATGAACTTCTCGTTGTATGTCGACTCAGCACTCTTAGTGTTAATGATTTTCACGTTAGGTGAGATAAACTTAATACAGTTTTCTTTCAGCTTGTTTGCATGGTATAATCTACCAGTGAATGTACGTATATAAATTTCAAGATCACGCATTGGCTGTATTCAATTTAGAAAGGTGGGTGGTTACTCATGGACAATACCTACGACTCTCAACTTTTTGCATATCAAGCACTTTTGTCTATTCCTGCAGAAGTTCTTATGTTGGAAATCTATGACAGAATGGATCAAAAAGATAACAACACATATGCAGCTATGTCCTTATTAAATATAGGTTCTTATTTTGCAACTCTTGGACTTGCTAAAAGTATATATAGTGCTATACACCAAAACACACCTATTGACAAGGCATCTACTGGAAATTATTACCTATCCCCTTTTACATACTACTTATATGGTAAACAAACAAAACAGAACAAAAACTCTGATGTTTTCGAAAAAGGAAAACGGCAAGATCGTTTGAACGATAAGGTCCAAAGCGAACCGGCGTATTCAGAGAGATATATGCAAATCGCATGGTTGCTTTATGCGGCAAAAACAACATATGCAACAATCGAAAGTCCTATCGAAAACCCTCTTGGTAAACTTCTTTACGGTTTGAGCCAACCTATCTCTGTCATGCTTAGAGATCGTAAAAAGCTTACATAGACTTGGACACCATAATATACGGTGTGAGAAATAAACATATTATACATGCCGCAGCGACCATAACGAACCTCTTTTATACTTGTATTTTGATTGCGAGGTCTTATACTTACTAAGATATCACACTGCAAGTTTTTAATAAGGTAACCTCACATATGTCAAGTGCTTTAGCTGTAACTGTGTCTAAGATAAAAGTACCGAGAGATCACTTGCTTTTAGGAATACACCCTATACTTGCTGTCCATTTCCAAACAGACGATGTACGCATCATTTTGACATATCTAAGGCAGCTGACCAAAACAAAAGCAAAAAGCTTAATCAGAGACATGGAATCAGCAATACAAAGTGCAGCATATCCTCACAAAAACTCTGTTTGGATGTTCAATGACCCCAACATTGAAGTTGATATGCTCACACAGTCACTCATCAACGAAGATCTAGTCGCAGGTGAAGAACTACAGAACATGATAGAAATGTACTATGACTCCTATCCTTTTATTGAGGTTCTTTGTGAACCTTTGATCTGTTCCGAAGAGATACTTCCTCATCCCCCATTTGAGAATCCTGCACGTATAGAGGGTGGTGGAAAAACCAAACTCGTAGAGGACAAAGGTCTGAACCCACTAGGTGCATTTTTTATACCTACTGCTGCACTTGGTTCTCTCTACATACTTTCTAAATATGCACAGGAGTCTAAAGCATGAAGACTGAAGCCATTGGGTATGTTCGTGTTTCAACAAGAGAACAAGCAGAATCTGGATTATCCATAGAAGCTCAAATCCGAAGAATCACACAGTACTGTGAGTTTAAAGAACTGAAACTTAAAGAAATCATTCGTGACGAAAATGTAAGTGCAGGAATACCCCTGAGTCAAAGAGAAGGAGGACAAAGGCTACTCGCCCTTACACAACAAAAACCATATACCGTTGTAGCAATCAAACTCGATAGGCTATTCAGAGATGCCCATGACTGTCTTGGAGTTACAAAGGATTGGAAAGCTCAAGGCAACTCATTGCAACTTATGGACTTAGGTGTTGATACAAGCACTGCAATGGGTCGTGCATTTCTTACAAACGCTGCAACGTATGCAGAGCTTGAAAAAAATCTAATTTCAGAAAGGACAAAAGAAGCACTCACTCAAGTAAAAATCCAAGGTGGCGTTTTGGGTGCATCTAAGTATGGATACTCTCGATCTGAAGACCTTGATACGTTTGGGAGAAAAAAAGTAGTCATAAATACCGAAGAACTAAAAGTCGTGTATGAGTGCCAAGCTCTTAGAGATGCGGGATACTCATACCAACAGATTGCAAATAAGTTCAATAACGAGGGTCGACCTACAAAAAGAGGGGGTAAATGGTTTGCAAGTACAGTACGCAACTATTGCGATCTTGAAAAATGTACAAAACGAAAAAAGTACGCCCCCCGAAAAAAGAGAAAGAAAGAATCTTAAATGTTATACGTAACTAAATTTGAAGACTTCGCAACAAAGTCATTTACACAAGTTGCCATGCATAATGCAAAATCGCTACAAACACAGAACGTGAACTTTGAGCTAAATGCTCTGAACAATATGGTCTTTTGGAGTCAACTCCCTGATTGGGTTCAAGACTTGAATCCGTACTTCAAAGAATGTCAATCTGACAAGAAGTCAGCAATCGTACATTTACTTCCACAAGATTTAGGAAACACGTATTATAAAGGGAAAGACCTTTCAATTGCATACACCACCTTTGAGACAACATTCATTGTAAAGTGGATTGTAGATGTAATCAATGAAAATTACAAAGGTATGATTGTCCCCTCAGAGTTCAACAAACAATCTCTACTTACTTCGGGAGTAGAAGTGCCTATTGAAGTTGTTCCCCATACATTACACCCTATGTATTTTCAAGATATTACCTTGGCTGAGAAAAACGAAAAAGAATACATCTTCGGGTATGTCGGACACTTTAACCCACGTAAAAATCCAAAAACGGTTTTGGACACATACCTTAAAACTTTTCCAAAAAACGGAAACACAAAGCTCATTCTGAAAACATACAATGCAGGTGATCTTGAGGGTTATATCAAGTCCATATGCGGGGAAGAAAGAGATGACGTTTGGATTTATGACGAGTCATGGTCTGAAAACCAAATGTTGTGGGTATACTCTATGATCGACTGTTATGTATCCGCCCATAAAGGTGAAGGCTTTGGACTTGGACTCGCTCAGAGTGCTGCATTAGGAAAACCTGTGATCTATACAGACTTTTCAGCCCCTACGGAGTGGCTTACAGAAGAAAAAGGACACTATCCCGTAGACTGCAATCTTGTAACTGTGAACAAAGACGATGTACATCCTGCATATCATATCACATACGACCCTAAACTAGAGTGGGCTGAGATAGACACAAAGCACCTCGCTGAAAGAATGCAGTATGTCTATGAAAGTGATATACGTAAAGGATTCAATCAAGAAGACCTTTCGGCATTTCGTAAAATGCTAAGTTGGGAATCTGCAGGGCTAAGGTTCTGTGAAGCCTTTGAAAATATAATGGGTGTTCCTATCCCAAAGAAGTGAGAAGGCATATGAGTAAACAAATAGATAAATTTGTAGACGACATTGAGTATATCCACCACTTACCGAAATGGATTTCTACATTTAATCGAAAAATGGAAAAGGATTATCGCTTACCTTTCCTTCTCATATATAATGCTGTTGGCATTGCGAGTAACGACTATTCAAAGAGTTCTGCCATTGCAATTGCTACAAAGAACTTACAAAACAAAGGTGACTTACTCCCAAGCACAAATGCTCTTACAGCACATGGAGAAATCAAACAACTCGCCACACTCAAAAGACTAGGCGAAAAAAGGGCAAAGACTTACCTTGCAAGGTTCAATCGTCTGAAGTGAAAAGGTCTAACAAGTCATCTTCAGTAAGTATGTCGTATTCAGTTACATTAGGGAACTGACTCCACTCTGCAATCCCTCCGTATTGAACTTCTGGAGATTCTTCTGTCTCAAAAAGTAAAACATACAAGTCTTCGTCTTCTTCAAGATTCCCATATATATTATGTGTACTCTTGTCAAACAAGGGTGTGACAAATGTAGACATTGATACACTGTTTGGACCTAGAATTTCGTTGATACTCTCTAGAGAACCGCAATACATATAAACATTATCGAAACGGTCTTCTCCATTTAAGCGAATACTTTCAGTACCTTTCGCTGACATATCCGGAAAAAGGACTCTTTGTGAACTTTGTTTTGTATAATCCGGCTTGATAAGTTCAAATGGGGTATTTCTATTTCTAATAAGGTTCACAAGACGGATAACGAGTCTTATTTTATCAAACTCTAAAGGACTGACGTTGGGATCAACCAGCATCTTTAAACAAGCCCGACCCAAATCCAAGATTGTGCTTGCAAGTTGACAGTAAGAAAACTTAACAATCTCTCCCGGCAAGTCTGCCATAATTCCTCTGGTTGTATAATTACGAGTTCCTGGGATCGCTCTTGCCCGCAGGTTAGGAAAAGGTAAAAGCTTTACGCCACCATTACTTAGAAGATCGTATCTCATGTTCAGCCATTTGTACATATATTGATCTCTATTACGAGACTCCCTTGCTTTATACACATTTGGAAACTTTACTTTTGCTTTTATAGCAATTGTTCTTACATCTCCAATAAATAAAGTCGGACCATTCATTACATAATCAGGACTAAACTTTTGGACATCGTATACTCTTAGCCAAATTTCATCTTCTGCACTCCCATTAGAATAGATTGCTGTTAGGCTACTAGAGTCCGTTGCCGTTTGTGGAGACTTATCCATTAAAAACTTTAGGAAGTGTAAAGTAAAAAACTTACAAAACTCAGATTTCCAACGTGCTTTGTTTCCTAGCAAATGTCCTAAACTATCTTTATCTATTCTCTCAGCACTTAGCTTATCCATGTATGTAGAGTATAGCTGCATACGAAACATATTGTCTATATGTGTGGGGGTCGGAATATTCGAGTTCTTTGCTTTTCCGTAGATGGTTACTATTTCTCTAAGAACTTCTGTTGCTTCAAGATTCGCCATAATCTTTTTATCCCCTTATCAAAAGTGCATTCATGCCTAATTTGTGTTAGATTTTAGGGCATATTTATATAGAAGTCTAATTTTGTTTCAAAGGTTATTCAGATGGAATTGAATACAACAAGCGTTTATGTGATCTGGAAGGGTCATCTGCTTTTGATCTTAAGGTCTAGAAATGACTCGAATAACCCTCTTTGGTGGGAAGCACCTGCAGGACATGTAGACGTGCATTGCAATGTAGGAGATTCTGCCATTGCACGTAGTGAAGCCTTGAGAGAACTCAAAGAAGAAACAGGCATTGAAGCTCAAGACTCGCAGCTTGTATATCTCCCACGATATTCAAATCTCAAACATTCTAGCTATTTACTTATTATACACTCTAAGTTACCTCCTAAAGTCACTTTAAGTTTTGAGCATGAGAAGTTCAAATGGATTTCATTATGTAAAGCAAACGTATGCTCACCCCTACGGAAAGAAGTAAAACAGTTTGTTAAGGATATGTGCAATGTTTAAAAGTAAAAAGTTTTTGATTTTCTCTGGAGCAATCACCACTGCTGCACTCATTTTCTTATGGAAAACGAAGCAAAGCAGTGCTGCGAGAATAGAAAGGGATGATTCAAAGGCGATCAAGACGATCACCGTTATAGGCGATTCCCAAACAAAAAGACATCTAGGGAATGCATATCAAAATGCATTTTCTCAAGATGGTATTACTGTAAACTTCTTCGGAAAAGAAGGTGCGACTCACGAAGATTACTTAAAGAGTAAAGAGCTTATGGGGAGTGTAAAGGCTCTAGGTTGCTCTGACATTGTTCTTATACAGTTAGGGGATAACGGTATCAGTAATCGTACTGATAAAGTAATAGAGTTCGTAGAGGCACTTCGACAAGAATGCCCAAGTGCCAAAGTGTATTGGGCAGGTCCTATGAAAGCTGTAAAACCCTCAGTTCGCTCTAGTTACGTCAATACTACTGACCCTTCAAGTCCTAGATACATCTCAAACTATAATAATATGAGAAAGACTTGGGATGAGAGATTGAAAACCGCACTTCACAATACGGGGGTAACCCATATCAGTAATTTTGACTTGCAAGAGTCCCAACCATTAGACTCTAGTTTTAGCGATAGTAGAAAAGGAGATGGTATCCATCTCACTGAGGACTCTGCAAATACACTTGCCCAACTTACGAGCAGTATTATCAAGGAAGATTATTATGGATAGAAAACAGAAGATTATTACCTATTCGCTTGTAGGTGTCGGTGCGTCTTTACTCACTTATATCTTAATTAGAAAACTGAAGGGAAAAGAAGGAGACACAAGCGTTACTGCAAGAAAAGGCGAAGTTGAAGTATCGAGTATAGATTACAGCTCACTTTCAAATCCTAGAAAAAAAGTACCTGCTGTTGGGATGTTGTATAATAAAGAGAGCAATGATTTCGACATCTTTGAAATCAACTATACACCTCGTAGAGCATCGACTCCACATAACGAACTTAAAAACAACGACTTATATTACTTAAGTGATCCAAACAAAATCCCCACAGAGTTTACTAAGTTGTCAAAACCCGACCAAATGATACACCCAAATGACTATAAGATTTTGCAACTTAAAGGTTTGATCCCTATGGACTTCCCTCTCGCAAGAGTAGCCTATGTAAAGTCGGCAAATGGTAAAAATGAGTTTGTTGTAGGATATTCGAAAGAAGAAAATATCACTTTAAAAGGCGGTAGCACATTTAAGGGAGTTCACCCTTTGTGGGTTGTTTCCTTTGGTCAAGATTTCAACACTGACAGTAAAGCTCCTAAAGACTTTGGGAACGAAGCTGAGTTTAAAGAAACTGCACAACGAATATTGCTAGCTGAATACTTATTGTCAAGATCAAATGAGGGCTGCGCAAGAGGGCTTGGACATAATATGTGTGCGGCTGAAAAAAATGCGATTTTAGGTATCTTGCTAGAACGATATAAAGTGCGAAAAGATAAAAAGAAACCTAAAAGTTTAACATACGAGCAAGTTGTAATGAAGCCTCAATCATGGAACGATGGTGGAGTTTTCCAATCTAGTTATAGAGGATACCCAGTAGGTGACCCTAACTATGGAAAAACAACGAAAAAACCAATTGCACAATTCGATTCTCGTTGGAATAAGAATTTCAATGATCATTACGACAGCGACTTTTGGCATATGCCAAGTTTATCGTTGAATGCTACACACTTTATTCACCATAAGGCTTTAAGGTCTGCTCCTAGATTTATAAGCACTGAGGGTGAACCTCTTTCTTCCCAAAATGAATATGCTGCGAAAAAGCCCATCAAAGTAGGTCAGCTTACTGCAATCGACAGAAGAAAAACATTCAGATAGGACACTTACGATGACTACACGCAAAAAAAGAAAACCTCAATCTAAAATGAAGATCAAGTCTGTGGCTTCCATGATGCCAAGAACAAGAACTTTGTTTAAGTTCTTAGATGAAGAATGGCCTACTTTCAAAGAAGTCTGCAATAAACGATGGAAGAACGTAGATAAAAACCTTTTAACTGGTGCCTTTTCTTTATCTGATGTCTTAGGGAGTGGGTACTTTGGAATTGTATTGTCTACTTCAAATAAAAAGCTCGTTGTGAAAGTAACTTCGGACAACGACGAAGGCTATTTTAATCAACTGATTCTAAGTGATCCTTTTCTCAGAAACAATCCCGGACTCCCTTATGTGTTTGATTGTTTTCATATTCCCGAATGGGGAGCATATGTCATCTTACGAGAAAATGTATACTTCGGCTTGGACAAGTTACCTGAGTCTTCCCCCCTTGCACGCTCTATAGCAGTTTTAGATGAATATGGCGAAAAAGCGATTCGTATTGAAAGCAAAGTTGCCAAGTTGCTTAGATCTTTACAGAATGTAGATTCGGCAGTGTCGAAATCTAACTTTGTATATGCATATCGTGAAGCGCAAGGCTTAATGCGTACTGAAATTATTAAAGCCTTAAAAAAACTACCTCAAGTCTCTGAAAACAGTAAATACTTCCACAGTATGGAAGTCATCGAACACAGCTTGGACAAATACGGTATTGCCCTTTGGGACTTACACACATTGAATCTAGGAAGACACCGTTATGACTTGTCTGATCTTGCTGACGACGCTCCTGAACTAGATAAAGAAAGTGTACTTATACTTGATGTAGGTGGTAACTTTGGGTCACCTATTATGGCTCAGATGATAGATGAAATTGAAATCTAAGGAGAACCCTTATGCATTATAGAGAAAATAATTCCGACTGGATAGACGATCTGAAAGATCTGGCAGATGAGTTCTACGAGGTTCAAATTGCCGGGAGGGTGAGCAGCCTTGTACAAGAAGAAGTTGCCCCACGTATAAGTCAGAAGCTGCAGAACATTGCAACTGTCCAAGCACAAGAAATGGTAGACCTCTTGGTTAGCTCTGTTGGTCAAGAAAAAGAACTAAATGCGCTTGCCGATAAGATTGCACAAAACATAAATGCAGCAATCAACCAAAAGGTCATACCCTTACTTTTGAAAGGTTTCAAAGATGCTGAACTCAAAAGATCAGATCTTACGAACTTGTATAATCAAACAGTGGAAAGTGTCCCAAACTTTGTCACTTTTGAAGCTGCAGGGTTAGATCTTACCTTGAACTTGAGAGCTATTTTCCTTGCAAGTTTTACCTTAGAAGACCTTGAGTTGCTATTTGATAAACTGAAACCGGTGGCTTTACGCATCAAGAATAAAGTAGCTCCTGTTGCTGAAAAGAAGATAAAGCAGATTGCAGGGGTGTGCATACTTAGTGGCTTTGTTTTAGGAGGACTTTCTACATTTGCATATTTCAAGTTTAAAGAAAGACAATAGGGGGGGGTACTTCATGGTGTTTAACAGAGAAAATAGTTCGCATTGGGTAGACGATCTTCAAGATGTTGCAAGCGAATTTTACAATCGACAAGCAAGACGACTAGATGGTGCTGTTCAATCTACTGTGGGTGCAGCAATCAACAACAAAGTTCAAAGACTTGCGGAAGTTCAAGCAAAAGGTCTTTTTGACCATATGGTTAAAGCGATTCCTTCGGAAGAACAACTGAACATTGTTGCAGATGAGATTTCCAACAACATAATTATGACAATTCACCAACAAGTCCTTCCTCAATTGTTCAATGAGATTGAAAATGCTCCTTTGAAAACAGAATTTGATTTAGAAAACTTATATATAGAGACTTTAAAAAAAATTCCTATGTCTGTGACGTTTGAAGCTGTAGGTCTTGACTTTGATATTAACATGAGGTCTATATTCTCCAACAGTTTCACGTTTGCTGACCTTATGAACATTTACGAGAAGCTGAAACCTGCAGCTTTACGAATAAAAAACGCAGTAGTGCCTGTCGTAGAAAAAAAAGCTAAAAACATTGCAGGTTTATGTTTAATTTGTGGTGTTTTCATTGGTGGGATTTCCACATTCGCATACATAAAGTTGTATAATAGTGCAAAGTGATCAAAAATCACTTGTGCTGTATGTTGAGTAATCACCCTCAATTCCATGTATCGTTAATAGTCCCCCCGACTCTACCCCACAAATCATCTCACCATTTTCAGAAACTGTTTCTAATACTCCATTCTCATCATAGTGGCATTCATAGAGGTAAACTTTCTCTGAGCTTTTAGGGATTCCATACGTCTGACAACCCTTCGTACAATATGTAGGTAAACTGCGTTTTAGGGGATAGTTGTCTTTGTGTATAGGAACAAGGGAAGCAGCAAAGAATGTCAAAACAGTCAGTGACATAACAAACTTTGTAAGTGGGTCTTTTAGCATGACTTTTTATCTTCAACTTCTTTTTCATTTTGTGGGTATGGGTTGGATTTAGAACCTATTTCTAGCTTACCTCTTAAATAATCTAACAAAAGGTGTGGGCCTAAACCATCACAAGGTGCATGCACTCCCCAAAACGCATGAATCTCTTTTGCTGCTTCACGCATGACACAACGAAGATGTAGATTCTCTTTCTGTAACTTCTCTAATTCATTCATCGTATCTTTTCTTTCGGAGTTGGTTGACGAAGACAGTTTCTAACAAAAACATGGAAATACCACAAGCCATTTCATCTCATCAAAATTAGCACTCTCACATATTGAGTGGTAGAGTGGGGCTACTTCACATAAACTCTACATATCAAGGAGATTGGAAATGGCAACCATACTCGCTAGTTTCAGCACTTCAAATGTTGCTGACAATATTAAAATGTCGAATCGAGCTTCACAAGGCAAAACCCCTACACACATGCAGGCACCTGAGGGTCAGTCAATTGCGGGAAACTTAAGTGCCTCTCTCCCAGAAGCTGACACGCTTGAAGTTGTTGACTTCAATGTTTCGGGAACTTCCGATCCTGACAATACTACATGGGTAAATGCCTACGGATTCACTCAGCCTACAAATATTGAAGCAAAGCAAGTATATCTTGAAGTACCCGATGCTGAAATTGAAGCATACCTTGAGTTCCTTGCACCCCTTATCGGTTTAATTTGGATTGATGGCGATGTTGAAGATGGGCTGACTCTAAAGCAAGTTCGTGAAGTAGGCAGTGCAAGCGATGAAGAAATTGCTGAGAACTCACGACTGTTTAAAGTCGGTCTAAAGCAAGAACTTCCAAATATTGTAATTGAACCCTTACCGATTGACAGTGAAGAAGATGAAACTTCTGTAACTGAGGGAGAGGGAAAAGCTTCCGTAACATCATTGTATATTATGGGCTTTGCCACACTAGGTATTCTTTACTATGCATATAAGAAAAGCACAGATCACTAACTAGCTTTCTCCAGCCAACTCCTGCCTACTTGCTAGTCTTCTTGCTCCATCACCTACGCTTGTAGCGATTCGACCTGCACCCACCCGAGCTTGAGCCATTCTTGCTCTTGCACTTGCCTTGAACTCGTCGTCACCTGAAAGTTGAACTCCTTTGTTCACTAAATAAGGCATTGTGGCAATTGTCACAAAATTCAAATAAGGCACAGCACCAAGTAATCCACTCGCTGCCACGATTGCACCTTTTTGCCAAGTTTCAAGCTCTTGGGCTGAATCTTGTTGAATCGCAAAGTAGCCAGAAACTAAACCTGCACCAACACCCAGATACTTTGGAAGATTTGGGTTTGAGGGAACTGTAGCTTTAACCGCTTCTAGCTCTTTTCTCAACTCAGTATTCGCTTGTGTCAAAGTATTAATCGTGTCTAAATCTGAAGTTGCACTTGTACCTAGAAGGTCTACATAGTTTTTTACCTCTTCTGCGACAGTTGCATCAGACTGACTTGCTTTTTCAATAGATCCAAGAACTTCACGAATTCCAAAGTCGAATTGCTTTTTGAAATTATCAAATGAGTCATGGTTCCTGTTATACTCTTTAGTTCTAGGGTACAACAAAAACCCCTCAATCGCTATGTCAGCAAGATGTTGTTCATTTAAATCACCTGTAAGCTCCCATGTTTCCATACCGAAAAACGAACCTGCCCTGTTATTGTAGTGATGACTTATGATTCGAGTTAAATAAGCATCCAAATCAGCTTTCATTTTGGTCATAAACAAGTTGAGAATTGTACCAACACCATTTTCAGATTTTGCACTTTTCAAAATAAGCTGAGTGGTGTTTTTATCCGGAGAAGCAACAATTAGCCCAAAGTACTCAAGTGCTGTCATTACAATCTCACTCACAATATTGGCTTTGAGCGTCTTGTTACTTTTTATACTCATATACTCGGAATCCGAATCTTTAGCATACTGTAACTTATATTCTTTGCTTTCTTCTTTATATATAATTCTAAAAGGGAACTGCGCTTTAACTTCTCGTTTTGTGAACCCATATCTCTCTGGGTCTTGTCTCGACAAGACATGTGCCAATTTATCTCGATCTTGAGACTCTACTACAGTAGGAAACCTGGATGAGCTACCATCCTCAAGAGTTTGACCAAAACGCACAAGCTCAGGCCCTCCAAGTTTGATGTATAGATTAAGCTTACTATCTTCTATCACAGGAACAAAGCCGAACATCGACTTTAAAGGTTTTATTTGGTCGCCTTCTTTTCTTGGTTTTGAAAAAGTCCTTTGGTTTTCACAAAACTCGAAAACTTTTTCAATATTGGCTTTTAAGGCGTTTAGTTCATTGGCATTTAAGGCTTCAAGGCTCATTTCTTTAACTCCCAAATTAAATAGTTATGGAAGAAACATACCTTACGTTCTAAACGGACTACAAATCTTTTATAGAATCAATCCATTTTCATGGTCGAACATCTTTCCACGAATTACACCACCTTGCCAACCACACTTCATCGACATTCCTTTCGATTGACCACCGCCACCCATACCCGAACCTACAATCTCATAATCGTAATAGTCGCACTTCATTACACCATCTACTGAAATCGTAGGGCGGAAAAGATTGTCATTTGGAGATTGCACCACATCTTCCCAATGCACCGTAATCTCTTTACCGTTCGGCATGCCTTTGCCTTTTATATACAAAGCAGAATAACACTTTGGACAAAGGAACTGCGCGCCTACAATGTCTACATCGTAATGTGCAGGTTGATACATGCCCTCACGACCATTTGAAATCTGATCTGTTCGGACTTCTGCCATATCAATGTCAACAGTGAACTCCGTAGGTGCAGCGTCTTGAGCTTTACCATACACAAATGTAGCTTCCGGCCGACCAAACTCATTAACTGCCATCTGACCCTTTTGGTGTTGCTTATTTTTACCAACTTCATGCTTTTGGAATTGGTTTTCGAACTTTGTAAAGTCTGTCATTGTAAATCACCTTTTACGACATTTTTAAGATTGTGTGCTTCACTTTAAGCACTAAAATCTAACTTGTCAAAGGGCAATACACTGTCTACTTTACAAATACTTTCCCTATTCTTTCATACCCCAAATCCGTAAGTTGTTTAGTAGGGATATCTCTTTGGATAGAGCCTTTTTTACCAACCGTATCCCCTCCCTTTAGTTTACGAAGATCTTCTCTTACAATATGAATTGTAAAGCCATCATCTTTGGTAAGACTTTCCATTCTATTCAGAATACCAAGCATATCTTCATACGAAACAACATTGAGGACAAAAGCACTTAATACAAGATCGAACTTCCCTTTAGGTAACACAACAGACACTTCTTCATAAGGATCTACTTCTAATTCTCCATTGAAAGGGTCATAACTGTAGACTGTAAAACCCATTTCTCTTAAAGCGTTTGAGTGTCTTCCATTCCCTGCACCAAAGTCCAAGATCACAGTGTTTCGTGGATTAATATCTTCATACGTACCAATGAAACTAAGTAATTCTTTCGAGGGTCTTGTTTTGGCCGACAAAGCTGTATGCTTTGCTAAAGATTTATCATAAGTCATTATAAGTTCTCAATCTTACCTTTTACAATGACACCTCTCCAACCACATCTTTGGATCATAGGTTTCCCTTTTTCATTAAGTTTCACAAGTCTTAAAGTTTGTTTTCCTACTTTTTGACTTCCAACTTTTTTCCAACGTGCGGGACACTTTAACTCATGGAGTAAAGTAAGAGAATCAAAATCAAACTCACTTGACGCTAAACTCAAAGGGTAACTGCATTCAGGACAAGGCATAATCATGTGAGTTGCAATCTTGACCCCCTCTGGGGAAGTCCAAGTGTACACATCACATACTGTGTCATCTTGTAAACGTATCTGTTCTACAGATTTTGTAGATGTGGGAAATAAAGATTTCATTTATATCCTAGTTTGGTCTTCTGGTGTGATCTCTCCAAGGATTTGATACCCATGAAGAACAAGTCGTACAACACCACTGACAGGTACTCGTATATCTGGATAAGCTGTTACAATCAAACGCTCTGTCCGATCAAGATACGTTTCCCCACTGAAATACATAGGATTGTCTAGTGTGAAAATCAAACCACCGGGAATCGGGCGATTTGTCCAACTCTGATTGACAGTTTCTAACTCGAAACCAAAACTAAACTCTGGAATATCATACATTGCTTGGCTATAGTTATCCGCAAATAAAACAGTTCCGGGAGAACTCCCTGCGACACTTATCGGATTTTGCAAAATACCGTTTCCAAAAATAGGGAATGTAGATGCTGACACATATCTACCTTTAGGTGTCCCTTGAGGGAAGAATCCTCCAAACACATAATCGCTTGCAGTGTCTGATGTATACTTGAAGTATGCTTGGAGTGAGGTAGGTAAAAATGCCCCCTCAGAGCTAATCTCAAATGCTCTAGACTTTGCTTGGGTTTCCCCCCCATCAAAAGTAAGATCTAAAGTGTACCATTTAGGAGTTCTTGCTCCGGGTACGCTTTCTATATTCACCGCAGTATTGAACGTATTATTTAGCTCTGAAATCTCATTTTCAATTGATAATAGTTCTTTTGTAACCACAGGGTCTTGGTCATTCATCATTTGACGAATGTTATTTGCTAACTCGATTGTCTCTGCTAATTCTGACATAGATCACCCCTTCTTAGTAACCAAAGACATCGCTTAAGTTTTGTGTAGTCTCTATTTCATATCCAAAGAACACAAACTTGACGATACCTTGAGTATTGATTGTTTCGATTGTAGGGTGTGCAGTTACTTCGATTCGATCATAAGCGTCTATAAATCCGTTATGCCCTAAAAACAAAGGGTTACCGTTCGCACTATAGAACGCAGCTGCAGGGATCTTATCATCAGTCCATCGTCTACCTGAGTTCGCAATCCTAATCTCAAAGTCAAAGTCGGGATAGTTCCAACCAACATTCCGAATATCGTTCGCACCATCAAAATAATTACTAAACACTTCCCCAATCACAAAACTAGAGTACTCTATAATATTCACAGATGGTTTGCTCATCTTACGAACATTCCAGTCGTAGAGCATAGAAGTGATTGTCGCAAAGTATGCAGTTGTTGGTAAAGAGCGACCATCACACGTAATTTCGGATGTTGAATATGGTGGGAAAAATGAACCCACTCCTGCAAAGTGACTAGGGTCTTCGTCTGTAATGTAGTAAAGAGATGACATTTGGGTACATACAAATGGTCGAGTTGTGATCTCTACGGAAGACGATTTTGGTGTAGAACCTCCATACGAAAAAGGAATCTCTACACTGTACCACTTTGGATACCGACGACCTTCAATCTGACTAATGAAGTTTTTCGAACCGAGCAAAGATCCTGCGTCTAATACACGATCTTTTAACATCTGAACTTCAGACTTTCTAGTATTTTCAAAGCTCACAATTTCACTTTTTAAACGTAAAAGCTCCGCATTCAATTGTGAGATCTCTAATTCAATGTTAGATTCCATATAACTTCCTCGCTTTTTGAATGACTTTTGTTGGAGCTAAATACCCTTTACATACAATGTGAATTGCGTCAGGTAACTCTGTTGCTTGAAGTGCAGTTCCATAAGTTGCAGTGTACAAAGCACCTACTGCTTGACTTTCGGGGACAATGACAAAAACCTTCAAACCATTACCAAAGTTGAACACATTTGTGCGTTGGGTTAGAAAACCGGAAGAAGGTACACCGTTTGAAGGAGGATACCAAGGTAAAGTTGTATCTGCCCAATTAACGTCGTTATACAAACCCGAAGCGTCTGCAATCGGATTTTGATTGATTGTCACTTGTAAAGGTGCAGCACCATTAATCCCTGCAGTTGTTGGCAATGCAGTATATGTCGTTGGCTCATCCACAATGACCGAATCTTCTTGTAACCATGTTTGTGCAACGAATGTTAGTAATAAACTTTGATTCTCAGGCACATCGAACAAGTTAAATGCAGTTGTTTGTGAAGCTCCTGTTGCACCACTCAACGGGAATCGGTTTGTCACATCCGGATCTGGAACCCAAAGGCGATGACGCACAAAAGGCACAAGTGATGACGGTGGTAAGTCTGTAAAAAAGCTATCCACACCCACAGCAAGTACAGCTTCTGAACTTGTTGCCACACTCTTTTCCGTAGGGAAGTCACCATTTTCCAACAACGGTGGAGAAATCGAATTTCTCTTTTGGTGTAATGCATTTTTTGAGTTACTCGACATTTTAGTATCCTAACAAATCTGAAATGTTGATGTTTCCTGCAATTTGGAAACCATGCATTACCATACGAACACGACCTGTTAAAGGAATAGCACTTTCGGGTTGTGCATGAATAATAATCCGATCTGTTCTTTCAGCATACCCCTCGACACCTAAGTATAAAGGTTCTTTCTGTCCATAGAAAGCAGCAGCAGGTACAGTTTTGTCTTGTGTCCAAAACACACCACTTCCTCCGATTTCGACTTTGAAACTGAATTCGGGAAAGTCACGAATAGGACCCTTATTTATTGCTGGTACACCTGTCGCTGCATACTGTCCTAAAGATACAATATTGTTTCCTAAAACACTTGCTGCTGAACAAGGCAGATAACGACCATATGCTAAAGGAGTTGCATTTGCATTAGGGTTTACATCTCCCGGAATGCCTTGGTAATGCTCATAATTACTATCTAAAACTAAATAGTAAGGTTGCATTTGAGTACAAATGAATGGACCCTCGGCAGTAATTTGAACAGAATCAAACTTTGAAGCAGTATCATTATAGTCGAAGTCTATATCTACAACATACCATTTCGGAGTACGGCGGCCAGGAATGTCGTCTATACTTCTAATCTGCTTAGAGTTAGATTCCAAGTGAGCTACTTCTTCTTCCAGAAGAGCTAACTTATGGCTATGGATAGACGCTTTTTTTGCAAGCATGTCTTGAAGGTGTGAGACATCTTTCTTCAAGTTTCTTGCTAGGGATTTAAGATTTTCTAACTCTAATGCACTTTTTACTTCTGTACTCATATTGATTGCCCTTTATCCTAATTGACTTTGGAGTGTAATGTCACTTCCAATGCTATACCCATGTAAAACAAAACGAACAGTGCCTTTAAGGTTCACTGAAGTTGTAGGGTAAGCATATACTTTAATCTTATCTACGTTTTCAACAACTCCTTCAAAGCCTAAGTATAAAGGATTGTTTTCTCCATAAAATGCTGCTGCAGGTGTTTTAGGACTACACCAAAAACGACCAGAACCCTCAATCTCGATTTGAAATTCGAACTCTGGATACTGATACCCATTTCCAAAGAGTTTGTTGAATCCCGGCTGAAACACTCCAAATGTAAAAAATGGAGCTTGGCCTTGAACTTTAAGTCCTTCAAGATAAGGATGAAATGCGCTGCAAGGAAGACTTCTATTTGTACCCACACCGACAGATGGAATAGTTTCCTCGTTTCTAAAGTGAACTTCATTTGTGTCTGTAATGTGGAAGTAGCTTTGCATTTGTGTACATACAAAAGCATCGGTCGCACTTAAGTTGACCTCTCGTGCTTGAACACTTGTTGCGCCATATTCAAATGGGATATCTACCACATACCATTGAGGTTGTTTGATTCCCGGAACATTGCTTAATGTCTTAATGTCATTCCGCCAATAACTTGACTTTTTACAGAGCATTCCTAGATGTTCTAACTTGGCAAAAGACTCATTTGTCTCAGCATGAAACCTCTCTTTTAGTTTACGGACATCTGATTGTAAACTTTGCGCATCTGCTTTAATCTTATCGCTGTCCATTATTATACTCCAAGTAAGTCTTCTATGTCTGCATGTAAACCGATGTGGTAACCATGCATTTCTAAAACAAATACACCCTTTAATGGAACAGTTGCGTTACCCGTAGGTCTTGCAAAAGCGACAACACTGTCTGCTGCTTGCACTATAGAAGGTGTGGCTAAATACAGAGGACTGTCTAATCCATAAAGTGCGGCACTCGGAATACTGTCTAATCCCGACCAATAATCATTGTTATTTGCAGTTTGGATTCGAATATCTAACTCTGGGTATGACCAACCCTCATACCAATAATCATCAGCACCATCTGTGTACTTTGAAAAAAGTTCACCAATCACAAGCGAATTCGCATTTAAGCTGTCTAATCCTATGACATCCACACCCCATTCTCTATTTTTAATCCCGAAAAAAGACGTAGGGGCAATCACTCGACCTGCTGCGGTATTTGTCTTTGCAATTGTCGAATCCGTTGTAGGTTGGTTCGGATACCCTACTGTAAAGTCGTAGTAATCAGCATACCTACTTGCGTCTGTTTCTGTAATTTTATAATAACTTTGCATTTGTGTACATACAAAAGGTCCCGAAGCACTAATTTGTACTTGTCCCGAACGCTCTTGCACATCATTATACTCAAAAGGAACTTCAATCTTGTACCATTTTGGTTGTTTCACTCCCGGTAAGCTTGAAATTGAATTAATAAAGCTTGCCCAAGAGTCTATAGAATCAATACGGTCAAAAGCGGCATTCAGTCTTTTTTGTGTACTTAATTCTAAATCCGAATTTTTATTGTTAAGGGAATCTATTTCTGCCCTTAAACGCTCTATTTCCTTTTGAACGTCATTGAATGATTCAACTTTTGCCATAATACACACCTCTATGTCATGTAATTTGTAAACTACTATACAGTGTAACATAGTGAGGTAGCAAATAAATATAGGCCAAAATGAAAAAAGGGATTTGCTAGTTTCCTAACAAATCCCTCTTTACTCGCTAAAAGCTAAAACTGAAATAAATATGAAGTTATTTTCAGCCTAGAATCTGAAAGATTCTACTGTACGTCACGAGTATTGTAACCATCAATGTAAGCACGAAGAAGTTTACCACCAGTAAAGCCATTGATCTCATCTGCAATGTTGACAGTACCGAACTGGTACTTCTTCTCGATCATCGCAATTGCTTGTCGTTTAGTAATAGCGATTGGGAGAGGAAGAACGTAAATGCTAGGTGCATCTGGCTCACCATTCGTGATGAGAGGTGCTGCACTGTTGCTTACGAAGCCCCAAGGACCACCACCCGCAGGTGTCATGGTGATAGGACCTTCGAACTCAACCTTAGTGTCAACTTGGAACTGGAATGTACAAGTGTTCATAGTCCAAATTGAAAGCTCGGCAACACCGCTAAGATCCGTAAGTCCTGCACCCTCACCATTGGCAGTGTAGAACATTACTTCGTGACGAACTGCGAAAGTAAGGAAAGTCTGATCTGAAAGAAGTTGACCGGGACCTTGAAGGTTAGTGCGAAGAAGGTTACCTGCTCTTGCGTCAGAGAAAAGGTTCTTCTGAGCCGCTGCATAGTTTACATCTGAAGTGCTAATGACTGGGCCAATGGTAGCAAAGTCAGTGTCATAGAAAAATTGAACTCGTTGTTCACGTAAGCCAAGTACTTTAGCCATAAGGCATCTCCTCGAATGGGTTTGCCCAATCTCAGATTGAGCGATAAAAAAGTGGCGTGATGTAAATCACAAAAAACATAATACAAGAGTAAATATACTGAGTGCAAATTTTTATAATGCCGAAAAGTAGGGCGTTTTTGACATTTTCAAAATTTATTTTTACTAAAATGAAAAAAAGGTGACCCTGCACTTGCAAAGCCACCTCTCTTTCAAGTGAGTGGTGCAGCCCTAAGACTGCAGGATCAAATCCTATTAGCCACTAAACACTGGGGTGAATGCACCACGATTGAAAAGTCCATCAGACGCAACTTGAATGTTTTGTGCAGGTTGGATACGTGGATAGTCCAAAGCACCTTGAGGTACACTGTACTGACGAGCAGGCACAATGTCCATCAAAGTATTCGCACCCATTACTTCAAGAGCAACAACCTCAGTCTGAGGATTGGTACGACTTGCACCAAGACTTACGCCAACTCCTGCTTCTTCTGCCATACGAGCAGTAGTAGGAGTCGCACGAATGACTTCTACCTCAACCATATCCTCGATACCCTCTTGCATTTTCTCATGTGGATCAAGACGAGCAGCACGAGCAATCGCTGCGTCAAGCTGTGCAATGCCAGATTGTGCAGTTTGGATCGGAGCAGGTTGTAGATAGTTCACATGATCTTCACCACTGTAAACATCAAGGTTATATCCCGGCTCTTGGATAAATCCGCCTAGACCGCCCTCATAGAGGTAATTACCAAGTGAGCCTGCATCTAAACCAAGACATTTCTCAGCTTCAGCTTTACAAGCAGTACCCTTAGCGTTCATCGCTTCGAGCTGTTCGTTAGTCACTTCAACAACAAGGCTTGTTGCAGTCGATTTGTTAGAACCCTCTGTAATCGCCTTGATACTGTCACTACAAGAAGCATAGCATAGCTGACAAAGTGCATTTAAAGTTGCACCAAGACTTGAACGCTGATCTGCTGTAAGCATACCATCTTGTGCAATCTCTACTGCATTTCCTACTGAGAAAGACATACTCTGTAATTGACGACCTGAAGCAACACTTGTCGCAAAACCAGAAAGACCATGCTGCCAAAGTTGAATACCAAGGTGGCAAATTGTAGATTCTGGGCTTACACGAAGTAAGTTCGACAACCATTCAATTAAGTCAGCTTCATGTCCATGCGCATCTGCAGGATTAAGAGCAGAGTAACCCATGCTTGAATCACCGAGAAGATGAGCAGGAGCAGTTACGAGTGCTTGACCAATCTTTGCAATTGCATTATCTGAGAAACGTACATTTCCGACATTGTGCTTATACAAAGTGCGAAGAAGTGCATGAAGACCTGCACCGGCAATCATAGAATAGCCAAGACCTTCGTTTCTTTCACCATTTGCATTGAGTACAGGGACAGAAGTACCTGAAACAAATGAAGCACCCCAAAGGGCAGTTGCGACTGAAACACCATAATCTGATGCGTAAGAACCGATTGAACCTGCGGTAGGCTCTGCAAATCGGTTAATTAATGCGGCTGAAGCATGATCACTATAAAGTGCAATTGCTCCAACTCCTGCTTTTGTTGCTGGGGTATCGGCAGCTAATAAACCACCACCCATTGGATTTTGTCTAGTTTGCATACCAATGTTCTCTGCTTGGACTCGAAGTCCGTTAAGGGTTGCGATAAGGAGATCTGCTGAACGAATAACAGCGTCACGAGTTGCAGTACGTACACTTGCGGATGTACGACCTGTTTTGTTACGGAATTGTGTGTCCACAAAGTCAATCAATTGTTGCTTAAGAGTACGACCATCAGCACCAACAGATTTCAGACTAGCAATACGACCATCGGCAATACGATTGTACATTGATTCGCTAATCTTGGCAGGATCCCCCTTAGCAAGAAGATTAAGCTTACTTCCATCTATGACAAGGCTGCTTTGGGTTGTTGTGACGTTTAGAATTAAATCTAAAATCTCAACATACGAATTACGTGCAATGTTTTCATCTACTTTAGCACCCAACTTTGTCAATAAGGCGAGTAGGCTTGCTACGTTCTGAGCAACTTGCCCATCTACAAGGTCTTTGAAGTCTTTAGTGACTGCAACTGCTTTTTGAGTAATTCCTCTCTTAGATAGTGTTACACCTAATGGAACAATACTGCTGTAAGCATCTTCGAGATTCATCAAAGCAAGACCTAAGTTGTTCTGCACTGCTGCGAACAACATATTTCTACGATTTTGAGCAGTAATGTCAGTTGGTCGAATCTGATCTTGAGCATCCAAAAAGGTGACTGTCTCATTATCATACTGCGAAGGAATCTGTTGGGCAATTCCCACAACATAGGCTTTCAGTCCCGCACTTCCGTCGAAGCCTCCAACAGTTACTGCGGCTGTAGCGGTATCCATTCCTGAAATACCACCAAGCAAATCAAGCAAATCTAAAGTTGCAAAACCAATATCCTCATCTGCAGTATTCGCAAGAGGATTGATTTTTCGAAGCTTTTTCGCAATACTTGAGAATCCACTTTTGAACTGACTTACAATACTACGAGAGAGACCCGTTGTGTTCAGTGCATTTCCAGCTTGCTGTAGTGCAGTAATCGCAGCGTTTATTTGCGATTTTGCGTCACCTGTACGAATGCCCGTAGACATATCAATTTCAGACTTCGCTGCTTTGAAGTAATAGTCAAAAGTTGCTTTTACGTCTTTATCTGCATACTTACCGAAAGCCTTTGCTACTCCACCTTTGGTAGCACTGTTTATTGCTCCAGGCAAAAGCACATTACTTGGTGGAGTATTTCCCGGCTTGACTAGGTAAGTCAGCACTGCCGCTTGCACTGCACTCTGTGCAATATACTCATTGTACTCATCACGCAAGTTTACGACTTGCCTAGCTTCTGCGGTCACAGCTTGGATATGTGAAAAGCTCAAAGGGTAGAGATAGTCGTTTGCTTTGTTTGTAAACAAAGGCACACTATTCATTGCACCAATTGCTTTAACCAACCCTTTTGTAGGATCTACCATTGCAAGCATGAATGCTTTTTTTGCAGCAGCTAAGTCTTTCTTTGCAATACTGGAATCCCCTGCACGTTTTGTACCTTGATATAAAAGGTGACAAAGGACTTGTGTTGAAAGTGCAATGTAGTGTGCAATGTCACGATCTGAACCAAAGTGGGCCTCAAGCTCACCCTGAACATCTACAGCAACATCACCCAAATCCATGTTCTTACCAAAGGCACGACCCATCATTTGAGCATTCGTATTGCGAAGTTCAGATTCGTATTGAGCGTCACCTTGTGATTTGGTAACTCCCTCTACGTACTTCGGACCGATCTTAACTTTGACTTTTCTAGGACCGGAGAGTTCGGCCTCAAGGTCACGAGTCAACTGCGAGAGAACACGAAAGTCTTCGGCTCTACTTTCTTGCAGGCTTCTCATGCTTTTACTAATATTCGACATCTTATACCTTCCTTAAGAGGATATTAATTTATAGTTACCAAATCTCAAATCAATTAAGCCTGCTTGACTCGTACACCAAACTCTTGGAAAGACGCTTGGTTATTGACTGAGGGCAAGTGGCTGCTAAACGCAACTCTTGAGAATACTCCACCTGCTTGTGGGAAACTTGCACCCTTCGGTACTTCTGGCGCACGATTCAAACGAAGTCGGTCAGTAAGTACAGGATTTTGAGGTGTGTCGAAGATGCTTGCAAGTACAAGTACTGCACCATTTACAACACGACTCGGTCCAATGATGTTACCAAAGTTAGATTCTGCAATCTGACGAGCAACGTCGGGAACCGCACGAATAATGTGAAGTTGCTCACCGTTTGAGTACACATTCGTCAAACCCTCGGAAGCAAGCTCATCGTTACTGAGAGGTTCGATTAATTCCATGTCCTCTTTTAAAGAAGCATTTATATTGTACATGCCGTCTGGAATACGAGGTGCAAGGTTCGGGACCATTTGGGTATTTGCGCCTACTGGACTAATACCACTGTCTGGTATTTCTGCAGGGTTAGACCGATGATGCATACCACTCACAATGTCTGCACGAGCAATGCCGTATAAACGTTCAGCATGATCTTCAGCACCTAGTCCGTATACACGATCCACAGGGTTTGATCTTTGGGGTACGTAGTTACCTACATCTGCGACATAAGCACCCATCTGTGAGGGTACAGGTACGGAGGTGTATAGTCCTAGACCATTTCTTCTTTGAGCAAAGTTTGACATGTTATGTCCTTTATCTTGGAGATTTAATAAAAAGCCTTCTGCGGTGTCAACTGCAGGAGTTGTGGCTGCAGGAGTTGTGGCTGCAGGAGTTGTGGCTGCATCAGCCACTTCTTTTAAAGTAATACTGTCTCCGCCATATTCTGAAACGGAACGGAAACCTGGAATGAACTTAGACATTCCCTTAACAATGGTACGTGAAGCAGCAGACGCAATCGCACCTGCAACCATACCACCAGAGAATGCAACCCAAGCGTCAGGTACATCTGACTTCTTAACGTACTTCTGATACAGACCAATACCGCCTGCAATACCAAATAGTGCTGGAGGTAATGCTTCTGCAAGCATCTTCTTACTGCTGTTCTTCTCACGATCCTCTGGGGTTACATTAAGCGCAAAGTCTCTGTGGAGAAGTGAACTGAAGAAGTTACTTGCAATCGCAGTTCCGTAAGCAGAGCCTACTCCGATACCTACAAGTTTAGCGGTATGCATTCCCGAACTTTCATTATGTCGGTGAATACGTGTAGCCATTGACTGTGGCATTGGGTTTGAAATTGCATTTACTGTATGCTTACGAAGTGATGAAGGGTTCATACGAGTGCGTGAACGCATGCTTTTGCTAATCCCACGTACTTTACCACCATCAACAGCTCCAGCCCAAGCATTGATTGCTCTTTGGAAGTCTTTCTTTGTTGGTCGACCATCTACAACTTTATAAACAGAACGTAAGTTCAGTGAAGTAGGAGTATTCTTCTTACCACGAAGCTTAGTCATCTTTACTTTAGAAAGACCACCCTTCTTTGCAGCTTTATACTCTTTTGAGTTCTTGCTCACTTTAATGGTGTGAACTTTGCCCTTCATTTCAATCTTGTAAGTGTAAATACCTGCCACTGAAAGGGCTTGTTTTGCACTCTTACGCATAGATCGTTTGAGTCGTTGACCTCTTGCTCTCTTTGTAGAAGACTTACGTCGACTTGAAGACTTTTTACGTGGGTTTGTACGACATGCACAAGGATTCTTGCGAGTATTTCCTTTAGACACTGTACCCCAAGCAGACATTGATGCACGAGCATTTGCTTGAGCGGCACTCTTTGCTTTACGAGCAATTTTTGCATGGACTTTCTTGAAGTGAGCAACAAACTTTTTCTTCAATGCAGCAGACTTTAGTCGTTTGTAAAGTGAAGATTTCTTTGCAATCGCCTCAAGTGAACTTGCTCTCATTGAAGTTTTCTTTGAAGAAGACTTACGAGTAGTCTTTTTCTTAGATGCCTTACGACGAGTAGTCTTCTTACGAGGATTCATACGGCTCACTGTAGACGCAGTTGCGGATACAGGGTTTTTACGCTTACGTGCAGCCGAATTAATCTTTGAGTTTGCGATCAATGCTGCACGAGCAGCTGCTTGTGCTTCGGTCACACCTCGTTTGTTGTCTTGCTTCTTGAAAGCTACTCTGTACTCTTTTAAGAATGCAGTTTTCTTCGCAGCACTTCGAAGTGCTTTGTACTGCTTTGACTTTCTAGCATGGACATTGATTGCTGAAGTTGTACGTGGTTTACGTGAACTACGAGCAGTACTCTTACGTTTAGAAGACTTGCGAGTTGCTTTCTTCTTACGTGGATTTTGACGACTTTCGGCTTTTGCAGCTTTTGCATTTACTTTTAGGGCTGCAAGTGAACGTTTTATCGCACTGCTAGGATTCTTTCGTGCTGAAGCGGCTTTCTTACCTGCAGCAATCGCAGAGCGTTGTGCTGAAGCTACACTCTTACCTGAACGCTTTGCTTTTTTGAACGCTGAGTTAAAGGCACGAGTAAACTTAGATTTAGTACCACTCTTACGAAGACGCTTATAAGAAGCAGTTGTGTTTGCCACACCACTCTTTGTCTTACGTGACGTAGACTTCTTTGCAGTTGACTTACGTGAAGTTGACTTACGTGAAGTTGACTTACGTGAAGTCGCTTTTCTCTTTTTTGCAGGTTTGCGAGTACCGCTCTTCATTGAAGATGACATTTTCTTCAATGCGTCTTTCGCATTCTTAAGCATACTTCTATAGTACTCAACAAGTCTGCGATTTGTCTCAGATGGGTTTGAAGCAAATGCTCTTTGCTTCTGTCGATACTTTTGACTTAAGTCTGCAATCTCAGAACTGAGTTCACCACGACGTGCAGCAACCCCCCCATTTGATCGAGCAGCGAGTGCTTGACGTAGGGACATTTTGCCTTTTGAAGGGTTCTTGCGAGATTTAGAATTTTGTCGAGCCGCTAAAGCCTCACGTAGAGACATATTGCTGCCATTGGATCTGGAACTCCTAGAAGAACGAGTACTCTTACGAGAAGTCGCCTTCTTAGAAGAAGATCGTGAAGGGATACGTTTAAGCATACCTGCACTCCTTTTCTTTGGGGATGGGTTTGGTCGAGCTATCGCCAACATAGATCTCATAAAGATCACCGATTTTGGACTCTACATGGCCTCTAGCTTGATAATTGGACTCTAACTGGTCTCATTGCATTAAATAATATAGCAACTCCCAATCTACACATCGCTTTTAGGGACTGCAAATTTATTTTTTGGGAATACTTCAATTATATTATGCGTCTTACAACGACCACAAACCACAGAAATCACACTTCCCGAAGAAGCTGTACAGATTAACATATTACAACTTGCACATCTGACAGGAGTCAGTCCGACTTGTGCTACTTTTTTCGTTTGTGTGATCAATCTATAATTCCTCGCCAATTGACTTTTGTATGGTTGGAACACCAAATGTAAATACAAGAGTCCGTTATTTGACCATTTGAAATCGGCAAAGCCATTAAAGTCTTCATGTTTCCCCAAACATACAACTTATAGCCGACAAAGTTCAACTCATATTCTTGCTTACCTATAGACAAGTCTACTTTTTCTAAGTCTGCGAGTTCCACAACCTTGTCTGGAAGCGGTCCTGTAGGATACAACCCTTTAGAGCTTTTGCGTAACTTCCGAGCAGTCGCTTTACTTTTTGCGATAAGGTCGGACTGAAAAGAATCCATATCCCCGGTCTGACTAATCACATAAAGGTAAGATTCTGGGTTTTGGTCGTGATAGAACCTTTTCATATACCCTTGCTGACCCTCGCCTTTAGAGTCTTTGGGGTCACGCTTATCGCTTAGGTAGAAAATAACATCACTTCTCCCTAACAACTGTGCATTTTGCAGAGAATCTACAGGGAGTATTGCACCTGTGGACTTTCTCACAGGTCTACCTTGAAAACCTCGTAATAAATTTTCGGGTGTAGGTGGATGTTCTGACAAATCTGCTTTTGTTGGATTGAACCTTCTCATTATCTAATCTCCATCTTCTTTGGAAAAGTATGTTGCTCTTGCAGCTTCTTGACCTACAGTTATCCCAATTGCCAACCCTGCACCCCACGCAAAGAGCAAGTGTTTCGCATCAAGGTTACCTTTCGACAAATTCTGCAAGCCTTTATACACCGCATATCCGGAGCTTAAAGACGCTAGCATAGGAATAAGGCTATTCCAAATCGCAGGAGGTCTACTTCCACTCTGTTTCCCTTCTGGAGGGTTTTCTCTTATAGCAGAATCTCTTGTAGATCCCAGCACTGAATCCGAACTACCGTTCAATAAGTCTAAAACTTTAGCACTCTGAGGATCATTGTTCCTTTTTAACTGAGCTAAATCCGCATTTCCTCTAGGATCATTGTCTCTTTTTTCATAAATTTCACCTATGCAAAAGTCACCTGTACCTACATACAGACTTTCTAAAGGCAAAGTAGGTAAACAATCATCAAAAGCAATAGACTCTGTAGACCTCATCCCATCTACAGACTTTCCTTCTATTCCTTTCGCCGGACCCCATCCTCCAGCATCTAGTGACTTGTTTTTTACGATAAAGTAAACGTACTTTAAACTTGGCCAATCCCAACAAGATGCAATCATGGCACTTCCTCATATTCCACATCAATAAACTCTTCTTCTGTATCATCATTTGATTGAGAAGACGAATTTTCATTTTGATTGTTTTGGTTTTGCGGATCTCCACTCAACGCTTCAGGGTTTGTGGCAAGCTGATGTACATTTGCGGCAATGGATAACATATGCCCTAAAGGTCCTAGTTTTTCTGCAACTTCTGTTCTTTGAGTCGCCTCTAGACTACACCAATTTTTCCAAATGTTAGAGACTACATTCGTTTTCGTTTTTTTCTTATCTTCCATAAACCAATACCTACTGCATCAATAATATTGTGATCTTTGGGATTTTCAATCCGATTGTACTCAATTTTGTTCAATTTGGCAAGTATTCGTTTACACATAATATCTTTAGGAACTGTGCCTTTCCATGCTCTCGGTTCTACCCATTCTACCTGAAATCCTGCAGCTTGGAGAATGGCAGTATACGCCCCACTTGCTGCAGCTAGTTTAACGATTGCTTCTGGGTTTGGCGTGTCTCGATGTACTTTAGGGTACTCTATAATCGCTTTTTTCTCAGCCCACTCATAGTTTAGAGCAAGTTCTGCAATATTTAAAAATGAGGGTGGCTGATTGGACCACTTATCCCAATCTTCAGATTTCGTTTTGGATATGTTCGCATAAAGTAATTCTTTTTCACTTAATATAGCATACCCAAAGTAACGAAATCCCGGATCAATGCTTAATAAGGTTGCTCTTTTTGGGAGACTTACCGGGCTTGATTTCTTCTGGACCATTTTCGGAGAAAGTAAGTGCATATTGGGCTTCCTGTAAAAGTCTGTATAAAAAGACTTTCTGATCTATACCTTGTGGAAGTTTACCAGTAAACCCTAAGTTTGCAATTTGGTTGCCTTTTGTGCAAATAAGCACTACCCCATCATAATCGTTAGGGTCTTTCACTTCTGAAACGAGACTTTTAAGACTAGGCATTGGTGACCTCCACATCTAAAGAAGTAGCCTCTTGGGCATCGCCTGCGTTATCCTCTTCCAAATAATCTGACGCATGTCCGATTGCCTCATTGTACTCTTCTTCTACCAACTGTGCATGATACGCATCTTCTTCGCCCCCGACACCCTCATCTACCACGCCTTCCTCATCTTCCTCATCTTCCTCACCTTCCTCGTCTTCCTCATCTTCGAAATCTTCTTCAATGTCGAAAGACATCCACGTTGCAAGTAAATCTTGGATTTCAATTGCCGCAACTCCGAGTTTCGAATCTGGGTCAGTGTCTTGTGGAAGTTCTTCAATAACTGTAGCGAAGTGTTCTGCAATACTTGTTAAAATCTCTCCGAGGAAAGTCTTTTCGTTCATCAATATTGCAAGATTAGCACGATCTGCTGCCTGTAAGACGTACTGACGGTTTGCTTCAATTTCTGCAAGTAAACTCCCTAGTATTGGAGCAATGTAATCACCAATTGCTTGCTGAGAAGTAAGGTTCTCAGCATCTTCTTCCATTAACTCGATTAACTTACTTAACTCATTTAAAGATTCGCTCAACATTAAGTTTGTTTCTGACATTATTTACTGTCCTTTTTTGGAGTAAAACGAGAACACTCTCGAATTGTACGCTCTGCAAGAGCAATCAATGAATCATTAAACACACAGAACCGCTCAGTCAATAGGAAATCTGACCCATCTGCTTTTGTATTTTGGAAACTGCCTGCAATTTTCATCTTCCAACATTTGTCACAAGTGTCACAAAGCACAGACCCTTCTCCTTGAGATGCTGCCCCAATTATGGGGGGGGCTAGAGGATCTACAAACGGTGAAACGTCTTCTATACGTAAAGGCGAAGACAGCGGCTGTGAGCTTATGTCTCCCGGTGACCATGCGGGCTTGGGTGCTTGAGGCTTTGACATTTTATTTCTTTAGTCCTTCCATCACTGATTTCAAAGCGATACGGGATTTAGGTGAACGTAAGTCGGAACGAATCCCGCTTAAAGTAAGTACAAGTGTGTCGAAATCTCCAGAAAGTACATTGTCAAGGACTTCTTGACTAAACATCCCCATCATCTTTGCCATTTTTAACTCACTAACCATAGTGTTTGCCGTTTTCTTCTGGGACAAAGAGTCGGAAAGGTACTCTGCTAATTTAACATAGCCTTCATTAGACGTTGTGTCTTGCATTTCATTTACCTCCACAGGCGGAATGGGTTCTTGCTGAACATGGTCAAGATTTTCAAAACTTGGAGACTCTTGTACCTCATTCTCTAACGAAACTCCAACGTCTCCTTGATGAGATGAGACAATGACTTCCTCGCTAGTTGCTCTTTGCACCTCTAGTTGCTCTGCCACTTGTTGCCTCTCTTGGAGCATTTGACTTTCTTGTTCTCTCTCCATTCTACGCTGCATTAACATTTCTCTACGCTCACGCAACTGCATTTCTCGTTGGGCGGCAGCTTGTTGTTCTTGAACAATAAGCCTTTGCTGCTCTACCATTTGCTCTTTAGACTTTAAGGTTTCTTGAGTTTGTTGTTGAGAAACTGCTTGTTGAGCAACTGCCGTTGCCGCATCCACTCTCTGGAGAATAGGTCCTACAATCTGTGGTCCATAGTGTAAGATTTTACCAAACAAGTCTTTTGGTTTTTCCTCTTTTGGCTCAGTGTCGTCGTCACTGTCATCGCTCTTGGAATCTATAAACCCATGCTTCTTCAAGCGATCTTTAATTGCTTCAAGCTTTTCAAGTTGTTCGAAAGGGTCATTGGAACTTGGAACAACCTGACCTGCAATTGAATCTCGCTCCTTTTTTGCATAATCTAAATCTTTACCTAGTTCTCGAACTTTAGATTCTAGTTGCTTACGTGACATTTCTGCAAGAGCTTCACGAGATTGTGCAGTGCTTTCCAAAATCAAACGCTGATTTTCACGCTCTTTTTGCGCAGACTGTTGCTCTAACTTTGACCGTTCAAGGGAAAGTTGCTCTTTGACTTGGTACTCGTTCTTCAATGAGTCTATCGTAACTTCTAACTTAGCCACTTGAGACTCATATTGTGAACGGATCTCTTTTTTCGCAACATCAACAGACGACTTAGCTTCTTTCTCTGCAGAAGTCACTTTCGTTTCTGTAGTCTCACGCAAAGACTCCATTCGGGCATCATATGATGACTTCATCGCTTCAAGCTTTGTATCGTACTTCTCTTCAAACTCTTCTTTTAGCCTTTGACGTTCTTCCAACAAAGTTTTAGAAGATCCATTTTCAAGTTTCGTGATTCGGTCTTGTAAAGTTCTTTCTCTTGTATTGAAATCGGTCTTTAAAAGATTCTCTCGCTCTAGAAGCGACATTCGGTACTCGTGGTCTTTTGAGTTTATCTGAGTACGAAGCTCAGATGCATCTTGTCGCAGTTGCGTTATAGTCTCATTCTTTTCACGAGTAACTGATGATAACTCATCACGATGTCTCTCTCGCAATTCTGAGCTTTGAGTTTGGATCAACTGTAATTGCGTCTGAAAATTACGAAAAGCATCGTCTTTAGAAGATTGCTCTTTAGAAAGATAGTCTTGCCGCACACGTTCCACTTCTTGAGTATAGGAAGTTCTGGAACGATTCAACTCATCCATCAACTCAGATTGTCGCTGTTCAGTGACTTTCCTTAAATCATCTATGTGAGTGGAGTGTTCTCTTATCAAAGATTGTATTGCAGTGTCATGCGCTTGTCGCAAAGCATCTAAATTACTGCGACTGCTAGAATCATTTCCTTGCACAGACATGAACTTCAACATTTCCTTGAAAGGTGCTGAACTGCTTTCCGCTGCTCTTTGGCTTTCTTCTCGGACTCTACGCATCTCCTCTTTTTGTTGATCGAGAAGCGTCTTATACATGTCTGCTTGCTGTTGAGCAGTGACTTGCATTTGAGTATGTACATCCTTTTGGGCTTCTCGAAGAACACCCAGTGCATCGTTATCTGTCTTTTTCGAATCTTGCATTACCTTGTAGAGCGTAGAAGCATCCGTCAAAGGTTTATCTATGTTGTGCATGGGGCGAGAGCGAGAGCGTGGAATGTTCTCTACATCATTATCGTCTTCATAGTCGTCATACTCGTGATCTCTATTTCTAAACTTCCCCAATCCCATTCTTCGTCTTAACACATCAGAACTCCTTCTACTTGAAACTGATTTTGACATTCTTGAAGCAGGAAGTGGGTGTGGCATATCGTCTGAACCCATGAAGGATTTAGGTAACCCACTGATTTCTGCATGCTTAACTTGAACTTTTCGACTACGACCTGTGGTATCTCGTTGGTAGGCTTCTATTTGATAAGAACCGCCACCCCAACGACTAATTAGCCAATGCTCATCAATTGGTTCATAGACTTCTTCAATGAAACCACCAATAGACAAGCCTTCCCACGTTTTCGGGTAAAGCCTGTGCAATTTCAGATACTCTACTCCCGGAGTATAAGAGAACTGCTCACACCAAGCAAATAGACCCTCATCCTCTTTTGCAGGTCTACCCACAGGCCTTTTATCTTGGTTGGCTGTAAGCGTGGGCTTTGGCTTCGCTTTACCTAAAATGTTAGGTGAACTTAACTTTAAAGAATCAAGGTCTATACCTAACTCATCCGCAGTGATGTCTTCCCCTAAATCTGTGGGGTCTTTGTCTTCATTTCTGTCACTTATTTCAGTGCCTTCTTCGTCTTCTTCTGTGTCTGACTCAGTTGACCCAATAAGGTCTTCGGTTTCAAGGACTTCTCCCTTTACATTCTCAATGTCCTTCTGACTTTCAGAATCTGCCATGCAACCTCACTTTCGTGAAAATAGTTATTCCGTACATTGACAAATAAACACATCGGTCTTAATATGCAAGAAGAAAATCATGTATATGTATATGTATATGTATACGCACACGCACGCGAGGAAGAGGTACAAGTTATGGAAATTATAGGAGAAGATGGTTTTCCAATTCCGGAAAAAAAAACTGACCGAAAAGGGTCGTTTATTTGCATTTGTGCAATTTGTATGGGTGCAAATGCAACCATGAAAGTTGCAAAAACAGGAAATTGGATTGTACGATGTTACAACTGCAAAACACTAATGTACCTAAATGATGTCACAAGCATAAATCTCTTTAGAGGGCTTCAAACTTTTTTAGAGCAGAACCCCGAACATCAAATCACACATACAACAGGCATACTTACACATGCACCTGATGAGGGGACATAGGGCGAGGGCGAGGGCTGTTGCGCAGAGTGCGAAGGTGGCGGGGTCGCCGGGCCTGCACTTTCGATTCATTCTTTTATCCCGAACCTTCGATTCACTTTTTCTGAATGACCTGCACTTTCGATTCATTCTTTTATCTCGAACCTTCGATTCACTTTTTCTGAATGACCTGCACTTTCAAGCCGGATAACCTATCTAGGAAACCTTTTTTTGCATTTCCAAAACTAGTTTTCGCAAACCCAAAAGTAGTTTTCGCTGTAAAAACAAGTTTCTGTATTGCAAAAAAAAGTTTCCACAAGTATTTTAGGCACTTACATGGTGTATATCGCCTTAAATACCTGCCAAAATGCACACTTGTAAAAAAGGCATAGAATCACATGTACGGTCAGACGCTCGCACATACCATTGGTCACCATACGTTTACAAAAAACGTGCCTTAAAACGCAAAATACGGCTTTCGTAGGTAGTGTGCATTTTTGGTCATTTTTGACCTTATATATACACTAGATTTTTTGAGGTACGGCTTATCCGGCTGGTTGGTCACCTGAACACTTGCACTTTTTTTAAACTCTGATTGACTCTCATTGCATATAGAGCTAAAACTGTAACGTGACTGTCAGAAGTCATTCTCACAACAACTAGATTTTTGGAGTAGCGAAAATGCTTACAAACAAAAATATTCATGCTTTGCGTGCCGCTGTTCTAGCGTATGCCAAGCCTGCCCCAACTACTGATCAGACGTGTAAACTGATTAGTAAAACTGAGATTAACTACATTTTTGAAAAACAGTTCTACTCACTCAGTCATAGTGAGACTGAATTTGCACTAAAATCATATTTAGATACGCCGGTCGTCGTCGGCGGTTCATTTGTATCCGGCTGTTCGCTCACTCGTTTCAATGACGTTGTAAACGCATTGCCTGAATACCCTGCGGGACAGTATTTTTTACCGAGCCTTGAAGTTTCACGTTCAAACACGATTAAACAAGCCGAACGTGCGTTAAGTCGAGCGTTCAAAGAACGTACTGTAACAGTACGCAACGAGTCAATGAAAGTGAGTGATAATTTTAACACGTTCCACCTTCATCTTGGAAGCGTTCAGACTGATAAAAAATCAGAAAATCTGAGTGAACAAAAATGCTCGGTTAACGTCTATTTTGACTCTCAAACTGAACAAATAACTCATATCGATTTTATCAGTGAACAAGGACTTGATAATGAGAATAAAATCATTATTGAACAAGCGTTTGATAATGCTCAAGGCCAAATTAACAGCGTAATTTGGGGTAACGCATGGCGAGTACTGAATCAAGCGTTTGAACATAGAGTATTGTCTAATCAGACGTATCTATGTGAATCAGTTTTAGCACTGTCGATCATTGACTATTTTATCTCAGTGGGTATCAAGTGCGGTCAACACGTTTATCGTGCGGATCAACCACAAAATCTAGTTGAATGGGACTTGAGTGAGCAGATAACAAAAATGCTAGATAAGGCAAAATCAGCTAAAAACTACAAAGCCTCTGAAGTCGATAAACTGAGTAGTATAGCAGATACTATCTCCAGATTAAAAAAATCGCTCAATATGGCTTCTGATACGTTAGACGCTCAAGTTGAGGCAGTTAAAGCTGAATGGGAAAATGTCAAGAAAAGAGCAGAGGACAAGCTCAAAAAATCGGGCTATGTACTCACTCCGCAGGGTCAAGCCTTCCTCACTCGCAAGCCGGATACATACATTGTAATGAACGTGCATAGCGAGAACTTCCAAGCTCTAAAGGATCAAGTTTTAGTGTCAGAAGATAATGAGAATGCCTTTGTCAAAATAACTAAAAAACTACTACATGAGCCTATAAGCTTGACTGACTGTACTGAGTTATTTATGCAAAACGAGCAGTCTAAAATAGCATTCACTGTGTTGTCTCAAAATGGATACGCTGCTGCGGATCAAGACCTGTTTTCAAAGCTACAAAATTATTCAAGCATGAACAAGTCTCCGGATAACACGTTGCTAGAATATAACCTCATACACAAAGCCATACTCTAACAACACTAACCTAACAACACTAACCTAACACTCTAAACTAACAACACTAGGACACAAAATGAACACTACCGACGTACTTGCACTTTTGAACAATCAAGCTCAAATACTCAACAAAGAACAAGCTCAAGAACAAGCTCAAGAACAAGCTCAAGAACAAGCTCAAGAACAAGCTCAAGAACAAGCTCCACAAGCTCCACAAGCTCCACAAGCTCCACAAGCTCCACAAGCTCCACAAGCTCCACAGGATACTTATGCAGACTGCATTGATTATTTTATTGACGTTGCTACACAGCCGGAGTCTCCAAAAATTGAAGATCAGAATGAGCGTAAAACCAGACTTGCAAAAAACTGCAAGTCTGGTCTGCAACAAAGCTCAAAAGGCTCAAATACAGCAGAACAGAACGTTGAACAGAACGTCAATGAGATATGCCCTATTTGGGTAGACTCAAAAGACTTTTTGTCGTTCCAAGACTTTGTGAAACTGTTACAAGCAAACTTTGTTGGTGACGATATGATTCTAGCAGGAATCGCTTCACTTGCGGGTATTGTCGCAAAGCAAAATGTCATGCTCACCGGCAGTGCTGGTACGGGCAAGTCTATGTTGGCACGATTCATAGGACAGCTTCTGAGCGGGGCTAAAAGCTCATTTATTCAGTTTAGTGAGCATACTCCGACTGAGGAAGTGCTAGGGAGTGTAGATATGCAAGCTATGGACAGTAACGTCTATAAACGTGATCTATCTAAAGCTAATGTAGCGACCAATTTTCTCTTTTGTGACGAGATTGAAAAAGCAAGTGAAGCGATTCATCACGCTATGCTTTCAATCCTCGCCGAGAGAGAGATATACAATGGTGGGCAGCGTCATACGTTAAATAATCTTGAGTGTATAATAGCGACTCGTAACTACGAGATAGAAGATCCGGCGATGGCAGATAGATTTTCTATTTGTGTAAACATGAGTGATATAGCACCCCTTGATATGCTAAAGTCATTCTCTAAACTGACAAATGTTGAGATAACAGACACGTTCAGCAAGTCTCAAATTGAATGGTTCAGAGGGGCTGCCGAACATGCGTTTAACTCGCTTATGCTTGATATGAAAAAGGGCTGTGCTACTCCCGTTTGCAAAGCGATTAAGCAGATTTTAGAACATTCTGAGCTAGAAGCGATTATGCAAAGAACTCGACAACGTAAAACTATTCAAATGTTCAAAGTTGTAGCGGCATGGGCGGCAATTCATGGTCGAGACAAAGTGAATGTGGCGGATTTGTGGTCAATGCACCTAGCCTATCTCGATCATGCTGACTCACTCAGAGTAAAGCACTGCATTGAGCAGACGCTGTGCATAGTTAAAACTAACGACCCAAGAACTCCATATCCCTATCCAACGATTGTAGCTAGTCAGTCTGCAAGCGATATGCTTAAAAATCACAAACACATGAATCAAAAAATGGCTTCCCTATAATCAGGGGCCAAGAAAGGACAGCGAAAATGCTGACTTTAATGGGTAGAGATAAAGCAATATATGATCTTGTGTACGGTAACGGTTCAAATGAGTTCCCATTCACGTTTGCTCACTATGCTCTTGTCGGGACAGGCGAGCAAGGCGAGCGGTACAAAAATAGTGTAGTGACTGCACTTTCGGAGTCGGTTGCTGTACATCAAAAATCTCATGAACTCTCACAAGCAATTGAGGAACTTGAACGTGTAAAAAGGGACAGTGAGCAAGGTGATCAAGGTCAACAAGGTGATCAAGGTCAACAAGGTGATCAAGGTCAACAAGGTGATCAAGGTCAACAAGGTGATCAAGGTCAACAAGGTGATCAAGGTCAACAAGGTGATCAGGGTCAACAAGGTGATCAAGGTCAACAAGGTGATCAAGGTCA
>Ga0080013_1000185_pt1 | contig 88221 bp, 83 predicted proteins | sample ETNvirenome_6_85_FD_69236 | JGI IMG/M metagenome (GOLD analysis project Ga0080013, IMG submission 69236) | Marine viral communities from the Pacific Ocean - ETNP_6_85 (SPADES assembly) (version 2) | ecosystem: Environmental > Aquatic > Marine > Oceanic | place: Pacific Ocean | collected 2013-06-19
AGATCCGCGTAGAACCGCGCTATTTCGGGCATCATAGACGGATTGCTATAGATAAGTAGATATGAGGATAGAAAAAAGCCAAGAAAAAATGAGATTTTTTGGTGTTTTGTGTAAGCCCGTGAGAATGGGCATTGTAGGAGGGTGCGGGTAAGGTTCGCTTAGGAGTTGATAGCGTATTGGCATGTATGTATGAGGATTTGGATAGATGAGTCGGTTTTTTGATTGATTTTCGGCTTATTTACACCGCACCAGCCTCATACATACATGCCTCCATTTTGGGCACTCTCTATCATTCCCATTCTCACGGCGTTTTTGATTTTGTCGGGTAACATTCTCTTAGGAGTTAATAAAAAAACCGTCAGCATCGGCACTTTGGAAGGGATGCCGAGATTTTCGAGGTTTTACAATACTTTACATAACTCAGGTTGATTTTGATTTTCATTCTCAATTAGAAATACTTTACATAACTCGGAAATGATATTGAAAATCAAAATCAACAGATATACTTTACATAACTCCAGAAACAGATATACTTTACATAACTCATATACATATACAGCCCGTCCAGAGTGACCACGCCGTGAGGCTTCGAAGGCCCCGGGATGCCTTTTCCATTGCCCCCAGATCCATTTCGAGAGGAAATCCGGAGGTCTATGTGGGTCTTCCTTAGAAGCCATTCTGGAGCCTCTCAGAGCCCTTTATGAGCGTGTCCCCTAAAGCTCCCATAGACCGCCAATCCTTCGGAAGCACCGGCACTCACGGCCACAATAGAATACTTTACATAACTCAAGCCGACCATGCCACCTCCGGAAAGCCCGTTGGAGCCTCCGGCTCCATACATGTATTCGGCCCCTGTAAGGGGCTCCACAGGCTCTTAGAGAGCCTTGGGCTATAGGTCTGTCCCCCTCAGCCCTGTAAGGGCTCTCTAAGGCTCTCAGGAGCCTTTATTCTTTTCCCTTCTAAAGCCCCGCTGTTATCGTGTCAAGGAAAAAAGCGATTATTTTTCTTTTCTTTTTCGGTCATTTTGTGTCCGAATTCGATATATTTGTTTGACTGCGGGGTTCTGAGGGGCTATAATACTACTACCTTCGGGATTTGGCCCGGAGGCCCCGCTTCTTCCCTTTTCCCGGATCTTCTCTTGTTCTTTTCCTCCGAAAACGGCGTGATTACCGTCGCTATCGACACCACCCAAGCCGTACACCAACTTCTCTCTTTCTCCTACGATGCCGCTATCAACGCTTATATCGTCCACCGCCACCCCTTTCGACCTGACATTGCAATCTCAGGCTTGGCCATGGCTTCCGACTTTTCAGGCGGTTATGTCAACATTCATTTTCGGCCTTCGGCCGAAAATGGCGAGAACAGCCCGATTTATGAGTGTATTTATTTCTTCTCATCTCAAAAGCCCCATGATAACGAGGTCTTTCGCTGTGACCGTGAGCAGGCCGCTCAATATGAGCCCGCTTGTGTTCACGCTCCTTGCTTCGTTACTCCTGAAACCATCACCCTCATCTCTTAAACCGGACATATTATGACCACTTCTACTTCTTCTTCTACAACCCCCACAACTACAGGATCTTCTATGACCACCTCTCAAAAACCCGCTGGCAAGGCCATTTCCACCGCCGATTACGTCCGTAGCATTAAAGCTGCTAACCTCGATATCGGCGAGGCTCTCCAAAAAACCCTCAACCCCGACACTGTAGCAGTTAAGGCCGGCAAGGCGACCGGGCGTTGGACGAAAGGCCGTGGCTTCTTCCAATGGCTTATGACTGTCGATATTAACGATACCCGGCGTGAACTTGACAAGCTTCTTGGCCCCGTTCCTAACCCAATTCCTGCCATTCCCGTCGGAACCTTCGTTGCTCACGACGTTTTTGGCTTCGGCTACACCGCCGGCCCTATTCTTGAAGGAGGACGCGCCGGTCATAAGGTCGATGTAGCCTTTGAAGACGATATCGAGGCCGATAGCGATGGCGTTGTCATTGATGAGCCTGTTCGACGCATCCTCCTTAGTTTCCTTGACTTCGATGATGTTTCTGCAACTGAGGCAGAAAATGAGAAGAATCGCCTCATTGCCGAACGTGTTGGGCATTCCATTGAGGTTGCGTTGCCTGAGCTTGACGAAGTTGTTGAACCTGACTTCACCGAAGGCGAAGAGACAGGCGATGATTGGATCGACAATGCCGAAGATGCCGAGACCGATGACGATTCTTCAACACCTGAGTTCGTTCAAGCTGAACTTTCCGAGCTTTCCTAACTTACCTTTTCCCTACCCTAACGGAGTTAACCACCATGAATATTCATAATCTCACTTACCACAACTTTCTTTCTTCCCTCAACATCTCCTGTAATTGCGCTGGCTTCGGTTGCGACCATGTTGATTACTTCGAAGAGTGTAACAACCATGCAGAGGAAACTTACGCTCAGGGCCGGCAAGGCCAGATTGCCCACTGGCTTAACGAACATCCGGATCCAGTTAAGTTTCTCCTTTCCTGCGGATATGAGTTGCGTCAGGTCGGTACCTTGCTTAAGCAAGTTAAACGCGTCATTGATTCAACCCCTTACAACTTTCATCAAGCTGGCTTCCCTGTTTACCGCGCCCCATTGGACGAGTAAACATGACCACCTTAACACTTTCTTTTTTCTTTCTTCTCTTGGCCATTGCGTTACTTGCATATGCCGAACTTTCACTCCCTACCGAGTTACCCAATATGAAATTCATTATCCATCCCAATCCTCGCTTCTCTGGTGCTTTCCTCTTAGGCTCCATCCCTTGTGCCAACAACGCAACTGCGCATACCTTGCGTCGTGAGTTAACACAACCCGCCCCGCAGGCTGTCGATACTCCTCCGGTTAACCTTAACCGCCAAACTGCCACCATTACCAACGGCCCCATTGGTAACTTTACTGTTACCATCTATAACCCAAACGGCTCGGTTGATGATAGTTATGATTGTCAGAACTATGCAACCGCTCAGTACTTAACCCGCAACTTCCGATAGAGGTAACCTAACATGACAATCATTCTCCACCATTACGATCTTAACTTTACTTGCTGCGAACTCTGCGCCCTCAAACGCATTGCAGTTACTCCAGAAGAAACCGATTACGTTTACGCGGTTGAGCTTTATCCTCATGAGGTTGTTACCTGTAATGATTGTGATGAGGATATAACTGGTGAGGATGAGGATGAGGTTAACTCTCCTGTCTTGCCATCTATCAACCAGTATAAATAATTTTTTGTTACCTATCTCTACTCTCCCTCTCCACTGGAGTTACCCCTTATGTATGATGCTGATGAAACTGCCTTCTATCTCTTTACACTCCTTGCAGGTTGCGCTTATGCTTTGGCGCATGTTGTCATCATGGTAGCTACCATTTAATCTGGTTACGTTACCTTAACTCTTTTAGCCTCGTCGTTTTTCGGCGGGGCTTTTTTTTGCTTGACGCAACAAGGGGATACCCCCCCGTCCCCCCTCCCTCTGGGGGTTATCGTAGGGGTTACTGAAATAAGTCTCCGTAAGGTAACGTAACCCCCCCTTCGGGGGCCCCCGGGTACATTCAACCCGGGCGCCAAATTTCCAGATTTAAAAAAATTTCCCAAGAATTTTTCCAGATTTCAAACCTATTTATAGCAGATCTTTTGGAAAACAGTATTATGAAATTAACAAACGCTCAATTAAAACAAATTATTCAAGAGGAACTTCGCTCCGTTCTAAATGAAAGTATTGGGTGGCCGGAAGAGATGGAAAGCAGGAAATCCGGAGGGTATTGGGCTGAGGACATTTTAGCTGATGAGGATATTTATGTTTATATTAAAGATCAGATTCGAAAGAAAAAGGGAGGATTTCAGGGTTTTGAGGTTATCATTCGAAAAGCAGGAAAAAAATTAAGTGAAATTGTTGTGAGATTTATAGAGGAGAGGGAATGTCTTAAGTCATGGGAAGTAATATGGGCAAATGCGGAGGTGGATGGATGGGGCCCTGTTACTTATGATATTGCTATGGAATATGTTGGAGACGAAGGTTTGATGGCTGACAGAACATCTGTTTCGGAGCCGGCGGAAGGAGTATGGCAATACTATTTAGACAACAGAAGTGATGTTGAGCACAATCAGCTTGACTATGACAGGGATCCTTTTATAACTCCAAATGATAAAACAGACGATTGTAGTCAAATTTCTTTTGTTAACAACAGCAAGGGTTCAAAATTTGATGCAAAAGACGAGAAAGAAAAGGAAAGATTTAAAAAATCGCCAATAACAAAAACTTATTCCAAGAAAGAAAAAATTATCCCAATTCTAGATAAAAAGAAAAAAATAATATGGAGCTAACATGAAATTAATAATGGAAAATTGGAAAAGGTTTTTGGATGAGGCCGAAGATGAAGGCTTCTTGGATGCCCTTGATGTTATCCTCAAAAGATGGGAAGAATTGCAAGCCAGCTATGGGGAGTTTCTCCACCAAAAATTTCCATTGGAAGGCGTTCCCGAATATGTCTCCGATGCTCCGGATTATTATGAAAAATGGAGCGCACATCCTGCCGGAAGAAGGGCAACGTATTCTCAAACAAAGCAGGAAACCGGTCTTGAAAATGAAATCATGGGTTTGTTTCATGAATATAGCGATCAGGATTTTTTGACAAATGATGTAATCTGGATCCATAACTTGAACTATCGGGCGCATGCCCAGCAGCCGTGGTCTGCCGGCGCATTGGACTATAAGGGTCTAACCCGGGATAATTGGGAAACGGGGCTTCTGGAGGCTCAGAGGACCCCGCAAAAACATGTTTTGTCTTGCCACGGGATGGATGTTCAGAGGTTCCGGCTTGTCTCCTCATGGGGCTTTTTTGTGAAGCCCGAGAGGGTAGTATACGCCGGCAAGAGCGACCTCAAAACCCAAACCATCAGAACCGCTCATCGAGCCGTTCGGGATAAATATAAGGAAACCGGTCTTCCAAAAACTCCCGGACCGGAAGCCCTCAAAGTAAAAAATCCAAGCGAAGAGGGCAGAAGGTTTATTGAATGGAGAAGGTGGCTTCGTTTGGCCATGAAAAGTCTCCCGGATAAAGGTGAGCAAATTAGGTCATCCCCAATATGGCAAAATATATCTGTCAGCAAAAGAGATGTTGGAAGCCCAGAAAACATTGAATTGACAAATGCAATTATTGATGCTCTTATTCAGCACAACTCGAGCTTTAAAGATCCGGCTCCGCAACCATTTAGTGAAAAACAAATAAGAAGTATGAGGGATCAAACCATCCTCAACGAAAAGGATTTTAAAGATGCGCGAGGGTGGATAGAAGAGGGGCTTCTCTCTGGCTGGAAGGTTGCTGGGTGGTGGTTTGCTTGGGATCGAACACATTTGGCAATGGGTTCAGAGCCGCATCCATCACTTAGAAAACTCATTGATGGCATTGAGGTGCCTATTTATACTATAGACCAATTTGAAATAATGACGTCAAAAGCAACATCAGGGTCTCTCCCCGGCGTCCAAGAAATTTCCAAAGAAGAATTAAAGAGGTTATTTACATGAAATTAACAAACAAACAACTTAAACAAATTATCCAAGAAGAACTTCGCGACGTCATGCGGCTACACAATCCCGATAAAGAGTCTTATCCCGAATGGCCATTTGAGGATTGGGGCACTTATTACGAAGATTGGGAAGAAGCAAAAAATGCATGGGATGACAAGAAAAAGGAATTATTCCAAGCTTATCCTAAAGCGGACTTCCATGGAGATAGAAAATGGAGTGATGACCAAAGAGGTGGCAGCTTAGAGATTCAAAATGATATGGATGTTTTGGCCAATGAAATGATGCAAGCCATTCAGTGGGAAAAAGAAATAAAGCAACAAAAAAATGAAACTAACAAATAAACAATTAAAACAAATTATCCAAGAGGAGCTTCGCTCCGTTCTTCATGAATGGAATCCATTTGGGGGCGTTACAAATATTCCCGCTGATGTGGTGAATAATCCAAATCTCAGCATGGCTCCCGAAGCTGCTGAAATGAAAAAGTTTTTTGAGACAGATGACGGGAAAAAATTACATAAAACGTGGCGGGAGGCCTCTTATCTCAGGAACACCGATCGTAAGGAAGAAGCAATAGAAGAAATGGAAAATGTGATTTTCTTGATTGGAAGCCTTAAAGGCGAAGACTTTGCAGAAAGAGCAAGAAAATGGATGGAAAATTGGCGGGCGCCCACATCATCAACAGACGAATTTTTGCAATGGTCTGACGATATGCATCGATAAAAAGGAATGATAATATGAAATTAACGAGCAAACTTCTAGAAAAAATGATTCGCGAAGCATTTGAAGCTCCCAAACAATCTCGTTGGTATGTGCCCAAAAAGGAAGAAGACTTGAATCAAATTATCAACGAAGAATTTAGCCAACTTTTGAGCGAGAGGGCTTCTGATCAAGAATACCATGACTTTATTGAATTCTTGTTTTGGGTATTTGAAAATAAACCCCTTTGGGTTAATGCGAAGAAAAAAACCGATGGATGGAACAAACCTGAAGCCTATCATTTCTGGTTAATGAATTGGTTCCAGAAGGGAGAGGCTGGTGAAATTAGTAAGGAAGCTCATGAGAATATTTTATTTCTCATGGAAAACCCAGTTTATTTCGAATTTAAATTCCAGAAATGGATCGACAACCCTTGGATTATTTGGAGGAAAGAAAAGGGAGTGTACCAAGAATTTATTGAAAAGTACCCGGATCACAACAATGAAAAAACCTTTTTAACAGAAGGTTTTTTCATAAAGTTTTTTAGCAATTTTAGTTTAACATTTGCTTATAACTTGAATATCCAAGAAGGCGTTGATGGTAATACGATAGCATTGGCATCAGATGATCACAGCATTGTAATTGCGGCTGCCGAGATATTTCCAATGAATCCCCAAAGCTACACGCAAGCCGAACCCGAAGGTATCATGCAGGCAATTATAGGTAGAGGAGGGTTGCTTAACAAAGCTATTGTACATGAAGTTGTGCATGTTATGAACGGCATTAGAACTGATGTTGCAGGCTGGCGGAGAGGCAATAAAAAAACTAGAACTGACTACTTTCATAATACCGAGGAAGCACAGGCTAGAATCGGACAAATTTTGAATGATTTGTTTAGGGCTGTAAAAAAACTTCTTGATCAAGATTTTCAGTGGCCTGTGAAGTGGTGGCAGAATGACATCCCACAGCTTGAGAAATTGAAAAATGTTGTTAATGATTTCGACCCTGATGATTCCGAGGCTTATGGAGAAATTATTAAAAGTATTTTCTCCGGAGATGTAGAAGGCTCCGTCGATCTGCTTGTTGAATTTTATTTAGATACCTATGACATTAGTCGCGACAGTGATAGAAAAATAAAACTGGGGCCGATACCGAGAGAGCGCAAAAGAATTACAAAAAGAATGAAAGGAATTGTAAATAATTTAATAAAATTTATTGACAAAAACAAAAAAGATGAAGCCGAAGAAACGAAACTAACAAAAGAACGAATAAATCAATTTATCGAAGAGGAAATGAAAGCCGTTCTCGACGAAGGAATGTATGTCAAACCCGGATGGGAGCCTGAAGGTGATGAATATGATAGAGAAACACAACAAGCGTGGAGAGACAAAAGGGCTGAACTTGGGGATGATCTTTTTGACGAATTGTATGGTGATTTAGTCGGACTTGAAGATGACAATTTGGGAGCAGCATTGGGCGCATTTCCGGAAAGTGATCCTGAAGCGAAAGAGGCAACCTTTGGCGTTATGTCCGGTGAACACTCCGATGTTGACTGGAAGTCAATCCGAAGAAACATACCGTTCGGCGGTGGACGGCTTCGTGGCGATGTTGATCTTTCTGAGTTGGGAAATTGGATTGTAATGATGCTCAAGCTTGCATTTAAATACCCCATTGATAAAGCTGAACTTTATGGCGATTCTGAAAGAATGGACCTTGAAGTAAGGAATCTTGTTGTTCGTGGCACGGAAGACATGGAGACTGCTGCCATGATATGGGATGAAGTTGAAGATCTTCAGGACTATTACATTTTGCCAATACTCGAAAAATTTCGAAAATCTTATAAAGAGCCCGAAGATATTAAGTTGATGAAAAAGTTCGAGATATATAAAAAAGCACTACACAAAATTAGCGAATGGTCTGCCGTACAAGGCGATATGTATGATGAATATTTGAGATCTTATAAGAAAAATTTTACAAAAGATCCTGCGGAGCCCGTCGGAGAGAAGCTTCCCCTTAGAGAAGAGGACAACATGAAGGGGTGGTCGAAGATTAAAGAGTTGTTCGATGCCGCCGATGGTGAGGAAGATTATATTAACGCCATGGAATTGGCTCGATCATATAAAATGGCGTTTCCCTTAACCGGCGAAGATGAGAGATTTATGGATGAAATATTCCTCCAAGCTATCTTTGAGGCTGTAATGGCTGGCCATTGGGATGTTAGCAATGAAATAGAAAAAGTTTGGGGTAAAAACCGATGGAGAGAGGACCCGGAGTGGGGCGGTAATTAAAAGTCATGAAACTAACAAAAGCACAAATAAATCAAATAATTGAAGAGGAAATGAGAGCCGTTCTCAAAGAAGGCGTTCTCGGTACCTTCAAGGGAGCATTCCCTCCGCTGGGTAATGCAAATGCATTTGTCAAAAGATTTGCTGGTAAGGGGGTTCATGATACGACGATCATGGAATCAGATCTGTGGTCGTTTTTTTCAGCCTTGGATAGAGTAACAAATGAAAAGGTTCGCAAAGAAATTATTGAGCTAACGGGGTGGCAATTTGAAAGATTGAATTTGATGAGGGGATATGTTGGCCGCACCATGACGTTGCCCAAATCTATTGGATATTTTTCAAACATAGAAGAAATGGTCATCGCCGGTCATTCTTTCAAAACCATTCCCGATAGTTTTGAAAACCTTGTTAATTTAAAGAAACTTAATCTTGCAAATAATGAAATTGAAAAACTTCCTTGGTTTTTGGTGAAACACCCTTCCTTAAAGAAGGTTGAATTAATTGGAAATCCAATTAGAAAGGAATTGGTCGAAAAACGCAGTGAGTGGTTAAAACAATTTGAACCAAAGAAAAAAGGTTTGCCACAAGACCCTCTGGGTTGGGGGGCGATGGGTGAATGGCTTCAAGATGTCGACTATTGGACAACCAAAGGGGCGGATTTAATATATGGAGCCCCGGAGCCGGAAGAAGATGCTCTTGATATTCTTGGCGCAACGCCGGAAGAAAGAGCGGAAGCAGAAGAAGATCTCGAAGCAGAGATGGAAAATGCAACAATTGATTTAAAAAATCGAATGACATTTATGAGAGCAATGTACGGCATGCCGCTAAAGCCAAAGAAGGCAAAGAAACTGTCTCCAGAAGTAAAACAAAAAATAGTAGATCTTGAAATAAAAGCTAATGAAATCGCACAAGAAATCGCCGAACAAGCCTTCCGAACGAAAGACATTGTGATGTTAATGGCTTTGGGTTTTACAAAAGAACAAAGCCAAGGCATTAAAATAGGGGCTCTTCCAAAAGAATTAAAAGACAAAGACCTCATGGATATGGCAATGAAAAGTCTTCTAAAGGGGAAAAAAGGGACAATGGCAAGTTGGAAGGGATTTGATTTTAATCCGGATAAAGACGACCCCCCGGCGCGACAGCTTGATATTGAATTTTTATTAAACAGGACCTTGAGGCTTGGAAAGCAATACAAAGGACGAGATGCAAAAGAAGAAGACGGAATGTTGAGCATAAACAAAGAAAATCTTCTTCAATGGCATTTAGAAGAAATTGGAACAACCGGCCATATTTATTTTTATAGATATGTTTTTAATGAAAATAGATGGGATTGGACCAATCAGTCGGTGGAAAAATTTGATCAAAAACTTTATAATTCTTTTATAAGAGCAAAAGCCCTCATCCAATTAAAAAAATTAAAAGATAAAAATCTCGTCAAGGGAAACTTTTATGAGGATCAGAATGGCTTTTCTGTGGTGGTGGAAATAAAATTTAATGAAGAAGGATTAAAAACAACCTCAACATTGTATTACGACAAAAAAAATGAACGATGGAATATTGAGAACATCGGAAAGACCGAAAAATATGATAAACGGGCAAACTTTAAATGGGTTCTCAGCAAATTTCAAAAAGAAAATAAAACTCCAGATGGTTTTGAAGATTTAAATTTAAGCGATGGAGGCGTGTTCAGAGGAGATTTCATTTTATGGACATGGCAACATACATATCCTCCAAATGAGGAAGGACAATCTGTTAGATGGACCTATCAGACTCAATGGCAAGGGGAAAAAACGGGATGGAATGAAATTAGAACAACAGTAGAGAAATATTATGATCAGGAGGAACAGCTTAAATGGATGCTTAAAAAAGAGGGGATTAAGAGATATCACGCTTGGGGGAGGGATTATCACAATTATTGGACATGGGAAGATCCGGAAGTGCATGAATCAGACGGGAAAGAATATAGGAAAGAATACCGCACGGCTTGGGGGGGAGAGAAAGAGGGTTGGGATAAAATAAGGGTCGATCATGTTCTGGTGAAAAAAAAGAAAAAAGATGATTCCTCTAATCGGCTTAGCCGCCACCAATCAAGCAGAAGCCGAAGATGATTATTAATTTACATCACCGTGGGGCGCTCCGTGTGCCCCCAAACTATCTTCAATCAAGTCTCTTATCATCTCCGGACTAAAACCGGTTAGGGAGCCTCTCACGACCATGTATTCGTCTACCACATAAAACGTTGGCCAACCTGCAAGGTTCCAGCCAAGATCCTTATCGGCATTTAAAATGTCCGTGCTTGTTGACAAGACATTATCTTGAGTTCCAGCCATGTCAGCCCAATACTCCAAATCTTCTTGGTGGGGCTGTTCTCTGTTGCCATTTTCAAACAACAAGATCAAAGTCTCCAGACCGATGTTTTCGTATTCTCTCTTTACTGCTGTAAGTTCTATCGCGGCTACCGCGCAGTAAGAACACCACATTGTGCTCATATCAATTAACACAGGTTTTCCATGATAATCATATAACGAAACTTCTTCACCATGCTGATTGAGGAATGTAAAGTTGCATGGATGCTGACCTGTCTCGTGGCCGCATTCATTCCAAGTTATTGGATCAACTATTTCCGCCGTGTCTGGTTCGGTACCGACAAGCGTCGCGACACCCTTCCCGTCTGAACATGCAAAAAGGGACAATAACATTAATGTTACGAAATTTATCATATTTTATCTCCTATGGTTGTAACTAAGCCTCGCTGTTTAAAATATTTCTTAAAAGACTTTCTTGAAGAAAGAAAATTGGGGAAACCATAACAATGTTATTTATTACTTGAGGTGATCCAAGTGGTGAAAAACCCACCTTAACTCCACTCACAATTCCAATTGTTTGGCCTTTGTTGTTAAAAACAACAGATCCAGATGAGCCCATCCAAGCGGCAGATTGAATAATGTAAAATTCAGCAGTACTACCAGATACAATTCCACGGAAAGAGATTTCCTCTAGACCGCTTGGGTAGCCGGTATAATAAACAGGTTCTCCTCTGCTGACATCATCATTCCAAGTATATTTTATTGGCTTCAGGCTTTTTAATTTTTCTTGAGGAAATAAAATAGCTATGTCATTGTTTTCGTCCATATATGCAACCTTACAGTCAATGGTTGCGAGGCCGAATCTCTCTTCAATTATCACACGATCCATTCCTGAAACAATATGGGCTGAAGTTATTATGAATTCTTTTCCTCTATGAGTGAAATAATTTCCGCTTCCATTCCCTATATTTTCTTTTTGATAAAAAACACTGACCTTGACGGACGACTTGTAGGATTTTCTCATACCTCGGTTGCTGTAGTTGCCAACTAGTTGTACGTTCAATGTTGATTTTTCATTAATTTTTTTTATTTCTGCTCCGCAAGAGAGCATCGATAACATTCCTAAAATCTGAAACATAGGCATCCCCCTCTATTGTAACTATGTTTCAAAAAACCTTTTTTCTCTTTGAAAAGTGATCTAGAATCTCCAAGACCTCCTCAAGTGTCATTTTTGTGGGCCTGTGGCCCTCCACAACCTGTTCAAAATGCTCCAAGGCCATTAGACCATACTCTTTTGTGTGAGGCTGTGAGAGCCATCTGGTAATGCTTAGAATGCATTCTTCAACTTTTGACATATTTCCTCCTTTTTGTATAGTATAGCTTGTTATTTATTTTTTGTCAAGGGAAATTTTCCGACGACTTGCGTCTTATTAAACTAAAAACTATTTATAACAAAACAGGAGAAATGTTGTGAAACTTACATCAAAAATGCTTAAAAAAATTATTCAAGAAGAATTGGGAAACATCATGAGAGAGATAGACGAGCCAGTGGATGGGGAAGAACTCTCTCCTGAACAACTCGAATACATGTGTAATGTGCTTGGGGATGACTGGGCATGCGCCAAATTAGCTGCCGAAGGAGAAACACCGCTCATGACTCCGGGAGATGAAATGAGCGGTGGTGGTGGTGGTCAATCTAGCGGACCTGTCGGCGGAGGAGATCAACAAACTAAATTCCTAAAGAAAATGATGAGAAAACGGCCACGATGAAAGTCAAAATTCTTTTGAGACAAACAAATGAAACTATCACAAAAAGAAATCCGGCGCATCATACAAGAAGAATTGCAAAATGTCATTAATGAAATAACAAGAAGAGAATTTCTTTTGGGAGGAGTTGGTTTAATTGCAATAGGTGGGCCTTTGGGGTTGCTGTCTAAGCATATGGTTGATCTAGGTAAAATGGCCGGAGAGAAAAAAAGAGAGAAAGAAGAAAAGAAAAAAATAAGATCCAAGCTTAATTTATGTGGCACAAAGAAGCAGGCGATGGAAAGAGAGGCAGATGATATGCCGATTGCCAAACCATGGTCGAAGTGGAGCCCGGCCCAAGGAGATAAATTTATTCAATCCGTAGGAGAGGAGAGCTTAATTTATAAAGATAGAATTTGGATTGCTCCAAATAGAATTCCTGAAGACTATATTTTAGAAAATGGCTGTACAGCAAAAGATACAAAAAAATTCTACGAAACTTGGGATTATAAAGATTTGAAAAATAGAGTTATGGGTAACTCGGCGCTATGGGCATATTCACAAACAGGGGGAGATGTTAGCGCACAAGAATTTGCCTCAGCCGCTGGAGAGGGCGAAAAATCCAAACATGTTGCTTTTGATAAATATCCCGGGAAACATTGGCCGAAGAGAAAGCAACCACCACAACCAGAATTCGAGGGAAGAGAAATGGTGCCATTAGCATGGTCGGTGGCGTTTTCTGTTTTAAAAAGTAAAAAAGGAGAAAGGCGCAAATTTGAAGAAAGATTTTACGAAATGACGGGAGGAAAAATAGATATTAAACGAGACTTTGATAAAGCATTAGAACAAGTAGAGGAGATAATAATGCTAGATGATGTGAGTTTTACCAAGAAAGCCGAGCAAATGGGTTTTAAAGATAATCCTTGTATTTTTAAGCCGGAAAAAGAGAGGGAGAATTGGTGCGGGAATAATGGATATGGCACCAAAGAAGAAAACTTCATGTTTGCCTTGGAAGAAATAACAAAAGAAATAATAGGGTTTAAAGAGATATACGAAAAAATTTGACATCAAGCAAGCGCCGTGTTATACTATTTTATTCATCGGAGGAAAAATGAAAAAATTTATTATAGGATTTTTGGCTTTGTTACTTTGGCTTGGTGGCTGCTATACATTTGGATTTATTAAAGGCTATTACTCCAACAATGTTCAAACTATTGAAGAATAAACAACATTAAGCGTTTAACTATAAACCACCCCTAGTTACTAATAGGTGGGGGTTTTATGGAGGGTTTATAGTTGATTATTTTTTTTCTTGGATTCTTTTTTGCATGCACACCGGAGCATGCTCTTAAATATGAGAAAGTAGTTGAAGAGGTAATAGTTGTAGAGGAGATTGTTGTTGTTGAAGAAACAATTTATGAAGAAATAATCTTAGATGCGGAGGACATCTGGGTCGACTATTTTGTACAGTTAGAAACATATGACGAAATTGACGTTGTTTGGGTTATTGATGGTTCGGGGTCAATGAACGATGATGAGGAGCGCCTGTTGGAAGGAATAGATGTCATGATGAGGAATCTTCCGCCAACAGGATGGAGATTGGTAATGGTTCCTTCCGGCATTGATAGCGCAGGAGGAGAGACACAATTTCCTTTGCTACCCGGTGATGATTATACTGATGCTAAAATTATGTATGATAATTTGGGCAGAGAGGTACAAGAGTCTGGTTTCGATGGCATTTATAGTTATATGGCTGATAATTCTTACTCTGCTTCGTGGATGAGGTCGGACGCAGCATTGTTGGTGGTATTTGTCTCAGATGAAGATGATCAAAGTAGAATTTTTAGCGAGGTCATCGACTTTACGATATGGTATGAATTTCAAAGAAAACATGTTTTTCTAGCTTCTATTATTAACTTTCATCCGAACGATTCGGACTGTAATATTAGCCCGGTATTTCATGGCGACAGATATGAAGACGCAACTAATTACTTTAACGGACAGGTTGTCGACATTTGTGACACCGATTGGTCTCCGGGCGTAATTGAGGCAACTTCACAAATCGAACTTAAAGATACAATAGTGTTGACGCACGAACCTTTGGACAGTGGTGCCATTGTTGTTTTTATTGATGGTGTGAAGACTGGCGAGTGGACATATAATCCATTCTTGAACAAAGTTACACTTAATGATACTCCACCGGAATTATCTTTGGTTGAAGTTGCATATTATTATAAATCCGATGACACCGGTCGGTAACATTTCATGTAATTCCTTATTGTTTTAAGGTAATTGATACCGATCGGGAACTATTTAAAGTAAAACAGGACCTTACCATGAGAGTGAGAATTATTAAAGAAGTTATTAAAAAACAAACCTGCGTACAGACCGATGGTGATAAGGGCAAATATGTTGCTGTAACTTCCAAAGGTGATATGTGTTACAAAACTAGCCGTGAGGCATATGGAGTACATAACAATCTCAAAGAAGCAAGAGAGGAGATTCCAAGAAACTTATCTCCAGAAGAATCAGAAATGTTATTGGCTGACGTGGACACCAATGATGCTATAGAAATTTTAAAACTCAAGGGGTTTAAAAACTTATCGGAAATTAATAGAGGAATGGGCGGAGCAGTATTAAAAGGAGAGGTTGGGGGCATGAAGGTTGCAATCAAAGTATTTGATGCTAGTGATCCCCTTTCCATGCATGAAAAAAATATATATAATAAAATCAATTCCATAAGAAATAAAAAACCAGTCGTAGCCAAGCACTTCCCGGAAGTTTATAATCTTAAAAACCTTGATAGTAATAAATTTGTATTTGTCGTCATGGAGCTTTTAACAAGTGACAGTTCAGCCATGCAAACAGTACATGACACTTTTTCCGGAATGGAGCAAGCCCATTTAAACCTTCCAATTGAAAAGTTGGCCCAATTGGCGAATGATCAAGGTATACCAGTCGGCTATACAGAAAAAATAAAACGAATGGAAGACAAGATAAGAAATGATGAAGCTTGGGGAAAAATTATAGATGACTTCTTATTCCAATTTAATTTTATTTACAATTTAGAGAGGAGTGAAATAGATAAAATTAAAGCCAATCTGTTTTTAGCAAGAAATTGGCTTTCAAATAAAAACGCTTCTAGGGTCGCGAGAAAATATTCTGAAATAGAGACAAAGTTAAGAGAAGTGGAGAATAAAATAGATGCCGATGTTTTCAAAAAAGGTTTAAATTATTTTAACAATCTTTTAAAAGAAATGAAAGACGACATTGGAATCCAAGGGGTGATAATGTCATTGTTCACTGGTATTATGGGAAATTTTATAAATTTTCAAAACGCAGCGGGAGTAAACAAACCAAAAACAGAAGATTTCATGAAACAATTACTAAACGCCGCACAGGGGTTGTTCAAAGAGTATAGAAAGTCACCTCTAATAAAGGCAAAATATGATAAACCACCAAGTGAGGAAGAAATTGAAGCATCTTCCCCCGCAATTTCTTCAATTTTAAAGGCCGTTCAAGGCGTAGCAGAAGAAGGAATCATTCTGGCGGATATGCATGATGCCAATGCACTCATTAGACCTTCAGATGGAAGCATTGTTATAGCAGATGTTGGAAACTTTGCCGAAGAAGACAAATATGAACAAATGAAACAATGGATAAAAGAAAGAACCAAGAGAAGATATGATAAAATAAGAGAGTTGAGAGCAGAAAGAGAAGCAGAACACGCAGGATTGGATGCTTTTTGGGGGTCAGTTGACTCTCCCGAGCCGGCTGTAAATACTGGTAGAGAGATTTATGGCATAGATACTGGTTCGATGCCAAAAGTTCCATCTAATAAAACTTGGAGGCCTCTTCGCGAATCAAAAATGAAAAAAATCAAAGTTTTTGTTGGCAAAAGATGAGCAATGTGTTATAATACTCTTATATGGAGGAAAAAATGGTAGTAACGTTTGATTTTGATAACACAATTGCGATGTCTCACATCACATTTATTAGCGATGAGCCAGAATTTATTTTTGAGAGCTATAATGATGTAATAATTAGTAAAATAATGAAGCATATTCATAATGGAGATGAGGTTTACATTGTAACAGCGCGAGATAAGGCCAAAGAAGACCTATTTCCAACAGACAACATCCCATATCACTTAAAAAAGATCGGATTGGACGGATATTTCCTTCCAGATCGGGTTTTCTATACCAATGACCAGCCAAAATTGAAGCTTTTGAGGAAATTGGAGTCTGAAATGCACTGGGATGACAATATGGAGGAGATAATTGCCTTGAAAAAGGCAAAAATGAAGGTAAAACACCCATATGATCTCTTGGATGACTCCTTGATGGTGGCAAAAGCGTTAATTTTTGATAAAAATGACCGAATTCTGGTACTTGAACGCAGCGATGATGGCAATTTGTGGGATATTCCCGGTGGTCATCTTAAGAAAGTTGAGGAAAATAGGGGTTGGTTGGGTAAAAAGGAGGGGCTTTTTAGAGAAGTCGCAGAAGAAACGGGCTTGTTTCTCCCAAATGAAAAATTTGTTGGTACCTATAACCTATTTTGGAAGGAAGAAGTTCATGAAATTACGCTTTTTGCATGTAAATTCACCAGTGAAACACCAGAAATTAACCTAAATTTACAAGATTTTCGCGAAAACTTAAGTTATGAGTGGGTAACTTATGACGAATTGCTTAAAATGTTGCCAAAATCAGTCAAAACTCTCAAAAAAGCAATAGAATTCTTCCCAAAAGACAAAATGATCTCCTTAGAAGAGGCCACTAAGCGTAGTTGGGCTGAAAATCACCAAAGAATGAAGGCAAAACTCATTGGAATGGGGGGTAATGAGCATTTTGGAGGAGGAAAAGGCCATAAAAGGGCCAATATGACCAGATCTAAGAGCGCTCCAGCCGGTTTTGGGGTTTTGGAAGAGGAAAATGAGGAAAAACCACTTAGAATTAAGGTCAAAATTACCCCAAAAAGACCCAAAATTACCTATATTGGGCACCATACAGAGGGGGGTTGGGACGAAAAATGGCATGATTTGAAGCCAAAAGATGATGGTGACAAGTGAAATTTCCAGAAATTGCAAAAGAGATAATTCAAAAAGTTTTAAATGGTGAACAAAACGTATTACAAAACGTTACGTTTAAACAAAAAGGTATGAGTTATTACTACTCTGTTGTGCAAAACAAACTAATTCATATATATAAGCAATCAGAATTCTTCCTTTTGCCTTTAAAAAAGGACGATAAGGGGAGATTATTCATACTTAGTATGGGATTGTTTGGATCTGGTGAAATCATACTGGTGCCGGAAGATGAAATTGATGTATTAGGACAAAATTAATGATTAATACGCCGCTTAAAAATTTAATTCATGAAGTTTTCATGAATTCCGCTGCTGTTGCCTTTTGTCTACTGTGTGGAAGCCTTTTTGGTCTAGATTTTACCATTATTTCTTTAGGGTTGTTAATGTTGATTAAAATGAGGTGATTAAATGAGTATAGATGATGTTCTTCTCGGAACTGCTCGTGGGATGGCAATTTTTCTCTTTTGGGGGCTCGTCTATGTTCTGATTGGATTCGAACCGACAGTTGTTAGTGTTCTAATCTATTCTTTGATCATAAAAAGAAAACTGAGCTATGAAGATAATTGAAGATGTTCCATTTGGTTATGAATATTCAAAAAAATTCAGTGTGGGTGACCTTGTTGAGTGGACCGGATGGAACTATGATGTTAATGGGGACGTGTTGCACACTAAAAGCTTCGGTATCATAATTTCCATGGGACCCAAGGAGTGTAGCGGAAGAACCTCTATGTTTGCAAAAGTTTATCCTGCCGGGGGAGGAGAAGTAATCAATTTTATAATATTTGTTTTGAGAAAAAGACAAGTAAAATAACTATTTATAGCATGACTCACAAATATATAAATAATTCTTCAATGGAAATTGATTTTCAAGAAATGTTAGATAGTCTCATGGATTTTGCTAGTAAGAGATTAAACATCGGCTCAGCACCAACAATTCACTTTGATTCTGACTCGCAAAACGCTGCGGAATTGTTGGGGAAAACAGGATATTATGATCCAGAAAGTTATGAAATTCATATTTATGTTGACGGAAGGCATCCAAAAGATATAATGAGATCTCTATCTCACGAATTGGTGCATCATTCTCAAAATGAACAAGGGGTCTTGAACGATCCCCAAAAAACATGTGACCATCCGGACTGGGCTTCGGCGTGTGTTAAGAAAGATGGGGATTTAAATTATTCTGGTGATGGGTACGCTCAAAAAAACCCACATTTACGAAGAATGGAGACTCAAGCAAATAATCCAATGCTATTTCGAGATTGGGAAGATAATTATAAGTTACAACAGGAGAATAAGATGACTTTAAAAGAATGGAGGCTCCAAGAGCTTCAAAAAAAACTAATGGAACGTTTTGGCATTAAGACCAAGCCTCAAAAAGATTCAAAAGGGAAAAAATAATGAGCCTCAAAGATCTAGATAAAATTTTTATCGAAATTATTGAATCAAACAGCATGACAGGTGGAAATGGAGCCGGAGCAGGGTCTGGTTTTGGTAGCCCTTCTAATGTGAAGAAGCATAATGAAGATCAGGAAGAAGATTCAAAACTTAAAGGCGAAAAACTTGCCGAAGAAGACATGACCGAAAAAGAGCTTGTTGAGCACAAAATGAGGCAATACATTCGCAAAAGAATTGCTGAAATCAAGATACAACAAGATAAAATTCTTATAGAACGCAGGCGAGAAGAAAATTATTTGAGAAAAACCATTCGAAAACTTCTACAAGAAGCAGATATTTCTGATATTCACCCCCATAGATCAACTGCTATTAATGTTTTAGAAGAACTTCTCAAAAAAATGATTCCAACTCTACGTGCAGACTATAAACGACTAACAACAGATGATTCACAAAGAGAATCATTTCGGTCTCATGTTGTTAAGGCAATTAAGGACTCATTGATGCCTTCTTTAGTAAATGACCAGTACGGACAACCCTCCGCTGTTCTTCAGGCTCCTCCTGAATTTGCAGGAGGAGAGAGTGAAGCCGAAGTAGAAGAGCCTCCGGAGGAGGGGGATGATCTGACACTTGAATTCCAGATGCTTGATGAAATTGATATCGATATCGAGGATGAGCCTGATGAGGAGAAGAAGATCCCTGTGGAGGATGATGACACTCCTTCAGATGAAGAGGAATTTGGGACCGGCCTCGAAGATATGGACGAGACAGGACGAAATATGGCATATGCTTCTTATAAGAAGGTGCAACAGTATATTTTGGATTCATATGATACCTTGGCTAATGGAGAAGATAAAAAAATCTTTGTAGATTATTTAATCACTAATGTTAAGTTATATTTTGATAAATTTGAAGATGAGTTAAAGAAAACCGTCGAAGAACCAACAACAGACGAGTATGAAAAAGTAAAAAGCGACTCACTCTAATAATATAACCTATTGGTTATGGTTTGTCAAGGAAAAATTTGTGTTTTGGAAGAAAAAACTTAAAGAATATAAAGGTAAAAACTTCTATTATTCAGTTAGAAACCAGCTTAAAAAAGAAAAAAAGATTTCTGATCAATTTGAGACTACTCTTGAATCTCTAACATTAGAAGAGATTATATGTATTAAGTTAGAATTATCTACATATAAGATTAATAATAAATTATATAATTTTTCTATATGGAGAAATATTAATTATATTGTAAAAGAAGCATGTTTATTATATGCCCTGTCTTGTACAAGGACTAAGCAAGAAGCTGCTTTGTTTCTGGGTATTAAGGAAGATAAGTTTAAAATACTTGTTAAGAAATATAAAGTTGAAAATTATTTTGAAAAAAACACTTGACAAATCTCACAGAAATGTTATATTTATTATAACCAACAACACTTTTTAAAAGGAAATACTTATGTGGGGAGATGTTATGAAAATTTTAGAATCAATTCAGAAAATTTTAGAATTTGGAATTGACTTGGGAGAAATTACTGAGGAGGAGAGTGAGAAATTTATTGCCAACTTAAGTTGGTTTATAAATTCTAAAACTTCATCAACCTCAACTTGTGATGAGACCAAAATTGTCATTGAGAACTATTCAGGAGTACCAGTATTGGCTCTTCAAATTATCAGAAACAGAACATTACAATTCTTCCCACTTGCTGAGGAGGATTTCTTTGAATCATTTATGAGTGTTCTAGAATTTATATCCACAGATGAAAGTGTTCCTAGGAAGATTTCTTCGAAGAAAGATCTTGGAAAACGAATGAAATTAAAAAGCAACAAACCCAAACCAAAACAAGAAAAGAAGCCTGCCGTTACTGTAGACGATTTCGAATGGATTTAAAAATGTAATTTCATCTCTTTTGTTCTAATTATGTGTAAAAGGAAATGAATTATGTCAAGAGATATGAAATTGATAATGGAAAATTGGCGCGGCTTCATTACAGAAGATGATGGTTGGCAAGATTGTGATACCAGCAAAATTCCAGTTCAGATGTATTTAACTGCTTATTATATAAGTGGAGAAATAAAAGATCAAGAAGCAGCATACGCTAAGGCAGCCTCTTTTATGAAAAAATTAAACAAAAAAGAAGCCACGAGAGACCAATTGGATCAAACTCTACAAGTAAGTACGTTAATAGCAGGAGTAATGGGGAGCAATCCAGCATTAGGGGTTTTTTCCGGCGCTGCAATGTTTGTTGCCACTCTTTTTAAAAATTCTAAAGAAAAAAAATTCCGAGAAGCAAGTGGAAATGTAAGAAATCTTTTACAAATGTTTTGTATTGATGGCGCTACTTTGGATTTAATCAATGATGAAATGGAAGTGGAATATATACAGAATTCTGGAGTCTTACAAGAAATAGAGAATTTTTTAAAACAAGCGTCAAAAGACCCTTCGGTTGAATTACCAAATTTAACTCATCATTTAGTTAATTGGATTAATACTGAAACTTCATATTCCAAAAGTCCGGAAACAGATTTGATAGAGAGATGAAATAGGAACAAAACAAATGAAAATTTCAAAACAAAGATTAAAACAGATCATAAAAGAAGAGCTTTCCACCATTAATGAGTTGGAACAACTCCCAGCCGAAGGTGGTGACGAAGCTGCCCCGGAAGAGGCGGGAGCCAAATCAACAAGCGCATTGGCAAAGTTTTTTCTTGGTATAAGCAAAAAAGTTCAAGGAGGTCAAGTCAAGGGCTTGGATCCTTCCGAAATCCAACTATTTGCTGCATTAATTGAGGACGTTATTGGTTTAGTATCTTCTTCTTCTGCTTCATCACAATTAAAAGTCCTTAATCAAAAAGTGGATCAATTTAAAGGATCAAAATAGATGCCTTACTCCCGGAGTAAAATTAGAGAGTTAATTCTCGAAGAATACCAGTCCGTTTTGAACGAGGCCCGCGATCATTGGGATGAAGTGAAGGAATTTCCTTATGCCTTTATTCCAACAAAAATTCATGAAGACCCAATTGTCGAGAGGGACCCGAAGCCCGAAGCATTCGCCAAGGGCTTTGTTAAGCTATTTGGAAAAAATCCCGTAAAAGCTTTTAAAGCAATCGTCGGTATTTGGATTAAGGACATTGGAGAAATAAGATTTTCCGATGAGGCGAAAATTAAAGATTTTGTTGAAGATATACAAACCGGCTCCAGAGAACCATATACCGCAACCAAAACCGCTCTTGAAACCAACCTTGGACCCAAGGGGTATACCAAGTGGATGGAAATTCTTGGTTTTGACGCATCAGATTTAAAAGAACCATCATATGAGCAATTTAAAGTGTCGATCTGGGCAGATAAACCTTCTGATCCTGTCCCAGAAATTGAAGGGCAAGAATTAAAAACACATGAAGAAAAAACAGACTACATCAGTCAGTATGGAGTGGCTCCGACGGAGCGGGGGTCTGGAGAGAAGTTAGCCAATAACTGGCAGAAAGCAAGCGTATACATTTTTGGATTCATAAAACACATAAAGACGGTTAGATTTGTATATAAACCTATAGATACCTCCAGTGTTGGTGCCCCACCACCAACCGAAGAAAAGGGCACATATGATTTTGATGAAAAGGCCGACTTATTCGGTTTTCTAAGGTCCAAATTTGGACGGAAGCTTTTAGAAGTATATCCCGGCGATAAAAATGAGATAAAACAATTCCTTGCGAACTTTGGAAAGCAACAGGGAAGTAAAAAAGGCAAAGAGTGGAAAACCAATCATTTAAACTTTTATTTGGCCACCGCCAACAAGGTTTTGAGACTGGCAAAGCAACAAATCGCCGATTTCGAAGAAGAAAACGAGCCTTCTTTGACGGAAGCCGAAACTCCAATTTATGAAATCAAGAAATATTATAAAATGCTCAATGCTTTTATGATTACCGCCACCAAAATCACAGATCTCAATGCTCCAGAAGAGGGTCTTAACGATTGGTGGGCAAAAAACATTGAAACGGTTAAAGCCACATTAGAAGCAGCCTTTGTCGAAGTTGGATATGCCGAGGAAGCCGATTCGGAAGAAAAAAGAGGAGGCCTGTCTGGCCAAGACAAGATAGTCAAATTCATTAACGACAATTCATCAATTGATAGATTCTTTGCCGTCTTCAAAACAATCAATAACAAAATGGCCGATATCATTCAAGGCGGAGCCGGCGCAGATGACAGACCACAGCCCAATGACCCCATTGAGGTGCCCGGAGAGCATGAAAAACTTTATAAAGAGGTGCTGCAAAAAGCCGAAGAATTAGCCATCAAACCACCAGAAACAAAGATAGAGGAACGATGGAAAAAGGTTGTTGAGCAATTTAAAGATAAATTGAAAGAAATGAAAGTAGAAGCGGACAAGTCAGGCAACCAACTTATTCGAAGAGTTGTTGAAGAAGAAACTAAAACTTTGTCTGAAATTGATGTTGCCGGTACTGACATCAAAGATATGGAAGGCGTTGATGCCATCCTCAAAGAAAAAGACCCCCTGCTCCGCTTTCTCAATTTGTTTAAATTTGTCAATGGCAAGGCCGACGAGCACGAGGGCACCTATGAAGTAAAGCTTGAGAAGTTGAAGAGGAAAATTCAATTAGTTATTAAAAAATTAACTCAACAAATTCGAATATTTTATAAAGGAACCCCCGCTTCTCCACGACAAGTCAATTGGAATATTTTGTCTGATCCGAACAATGTTGCAAAGTTTAAATCCATAGCCGATAGATATGAATTGAACGAGGATAGTAAAAATCCGGATGAATTATTAAAAGAATTTATAAAATTTTTAAAAGAAAAAGAAAAAGAATTATCTACTAATTCGAATAATTATAAGTCATTTGACTCTTTAATAAGGCTTTTTGGCGGAGAATTGTTGGAGCCCAAAGACAATGATCCTGAAAATTACGACTTGGCACTTCCTCAATTCAAAGCCCAATTCAACAAGGTTGTTGTTCAAAGATTTAAAGAACTGGTAGCATTAAAGGATCCCGCCGCAGATTTTAGACTGAAGAAAGAAAAAGTCAAAGGTATTCTCGATGCCATGATCCGATGGAGAGAAAGTGACAAGCAAAATGTCGGCGCGCCGAGGGGCGAGCCCGTTGATCCTAGAATTATGGATATGCTCGGGAAAGAAGTGGGAAATTTAACGGAAGACACCGGAGAGGAAAAAGAAAAGTTTTTCCAATTTGTTGGTGAAATAAAAGCTAAACTTGATAGCGAGGAAGAACCAATTGACAATTATGAAAAGCTTTTCAGAATAATCGACGAAGAACCACCAGCAACAGGAGACATTGATGACCCAAAATATCTTTATGCTATTTTTAAAAAAGAATTTAATGATAAAGTCGTCAAACGATTTAAAAAAATTGTAGCGGAAAAACCCTCTGAAGAAGATACACAAACCCCTGAAGAGGAGGCTGAGCCAGAAGAAACTCTTGGGAACATTCCGGAAGACAAAAGAGAGCATTTTGAAAAACTAAAACACTATGCAGAGAATCCGGGACTTTATGAGAAGCCTGTTGGACAAAAACATTTCATGCCGAGATTTGTAAAACGGTATGTTGAGACAATTGAGCCCAAACTGAGAAAAGGGGAACGACTAACCCAGAGAGAGAACCGCTGGTGGATCCAAACATCTCAATCGAACAAATTGCCGAAAAAGAAACCACCAACGGCAGAACACAAACTCCACGAACTATTGATACCCCTAATTAAAAAGAGACTAACGGGAGCATGATTTGACCAAAAAAAATTACGTAATTGACACTTCAGTTTTTCTATCTGATGCTCAATGCATTTATTCTTTCGGCAATAATGACATTTTTATCCCATTAAAGGTTCTCGAAGAGATCGACAAACACAAGAAACGTCAAGATTCCGTTGGATTTAACGCAAGGCGCATCATCAAGACCCTTGATGGATATAGAGAGAAAAAATCTCTTAAAGATGGCTTTAGAATTGATAAGGGAAAGGGAATTTTAAAGGTTGTGATGTCGTCAACCTTTAACACCAAAGCGTTGCCGAAAGATTTAACATCTTCCGTTGCTGACAACATGATCATTGCAACAGCTTTGACAATTCAAAAACAAGAGCCGAAGAGAAAAACCATTCTTGTTTCTCGAGATATAAATTTAAGAGTTATTGCCAATTCTGTTGGACTTATATCTGAGGACTATATAACAGAACAAGTCATCGACTCATCCGAGAAACTATATTCTGGCTTTGCTATCGTCCTTATGGACGACGAGGTGATTGACCAATTTTATGCTGACAAACCTGTATTGCTTGACGAGGATTTATTAAGATCCCAAAAGATAAAACTACAACCAAACCAGTTCGTTATGCTTGTTTCCTCCTCCAATGAAAAGAAGACAGCCTTGTGTCGTTTCGAAACACACTTAAAGGCCGTTGAGAAAATTTATAAACCTCCTCCGAGGTGGGGAATTGAGTCAAGAAACAAAGAGCAATCCTTCGCCCTTGACTTGCTCTGGAATGAATCTTTGCCTTTAGTCACCCTCATAGGTGGGGCAGGCACCGGAAAGACGTTACTGGCCATTCTAGCAGGCATAGAACAGACAATTAATCACAATGAGAAATCCCTATACCGCAGAATCCTAATTTCGAGACCAGTACAGCCTATGGGAAAAGATATTGGTTTCCTTCCGGGATCCATGGAAGAGAAAATGGGCCATTGGCTCAAACCAATTTACGATAATCTTCAAATGATAATGGGAAATGATAAAGAACTCATTAAAGGTTATTTTGACAAAGGAATTATTGAGATTGAAGCCTTAACATATATAAGGGGTCGCTCTATTCCAAATTCTTATATCGTCATTGACGAGGCTCAAAACTTAACGGCCCACGAAGTCAAGACGATCTTAACAAGGGTCGGAGAAGGCACCAAAGTTGTTTTAACTGGCGACATCGAACAAATAGACAACGCCTACACAAATGAGACGTCTAATGGTTTAGCCTACGCTGTGGAAAAATTAAAACACAGTTCTCTATCTGGCCACGTTACCCTTAAAAAAGGCGAAAGAAGCAAGTTGGCAACACTGGCTGCGAAAATACTTTAATTTTTTCCTTGACAAGTCCATATTGATTGGTTATAATTAATAGTAAAGGAGACCAATAAAATGTCATGGATTGTTGAGAGCGCAAAACGAGGTAAAAAATTACAAGATGCGTTTAGTATAAGCGGAACACCTATTTTCATTAAAGACCGGCTTCCGGAGAACATTAAATTTGAATTTGTTGTTAAGTATATTGAAAACAGAATTCCTCCTCGATTCATGAGAGGAATAGATGTGATCTATGTTGGCCAATTTGAAGATTTTAAGAAAAGAGACATCAATGCTTATTTTGAAGATGGAGCCTTGTATGTTTCAAACGAACAAGATGACGAGATGGATATAATTGACGACATAGTGCATGAGATAGCCCACTCAGTGGAGAAAGAGTATGGAAGACACATTTACACCGGAAGAATCGAAAAAGAGTTTGAGGGGAAGCGTAGGCGTCTTTATGACATGCTTAAGGCACATGGCTATAGTCTTTCTCCTGTGTTCAAGGTCAAAATGGAATACGATAAAGAAATAGATGAATTTTTGTATAAAGAAATTGGATATGAAGCTTTGGGTAATTTGGTTAATGGATTGTTTCCTTCTCCATATTCCGTAACGTCCCTTCAGGAATATTATGCAATAGGGTTTGAAGAATATTTTTTGGGAGATGTTAAGTATCTTAAAAAAGTGTCACCTGCGCTTTATAGCGTATTGGAAAGTCTTATGGAGGACGAATGAAACACATATCTTTTTCGGAGATGAAAATTTGGGCAGAGTGCCCCTTTAAACACAAGTTAATGTACATTGATAGAATAAAGAAATTCATTGGGAATGAATATACGGCATTTGGTAAGGCTATTCACACTTTATGCGAACATGCTTTAATTGGAACAGTTATTGAGTCGGATTTTGAAGAGTTCTTTGATGAAAATTTTGAAAACGAGATTCTTGCTTTAAGCGATCAAGAACTAGATCTGAAGCTGGTCGAACAAATGAGCCTTCAGGCAAGAAAAATTTATCCTTTGATTTTGCCTTCTATTCAAGATGTTTTTGGAGACTACGAAGTATTTTCAACTGAAGAAAAGCTTTATGAAGACATCGAGGATTTTGATAAAGAACCTTACAAATTTAAAGGCTTTATTGATTTGGTTATTAAGACTAGTGATGGCAAATATCACATCATTGATTGGAAGTCTTGTTCATGGGGTTGGAACGCTCAAAAAAGAACTGATAAAATTTTAACTTATCAATTAACCTTGTATAAGAAATATTTTTGCGCAAAACACAAGATTGATCCAAGCAAAGCTGAAACCTATTTTGCTCTCTTGAAGAGAACAGCAAAAAAAGATAATGTGGAAATCTTTAGAGTAACTTCCGGAGAAAGAAAAACTAAAAATGCTGGGAACCTTTTGGGCAAAGCATTGTCTAATATCTGTCGAGAAAACAGAATTAAAAACAGAATGTCATGCGACAGGTGTGAATTTAGAAAAACAGAAAATTGTAAATAAAATTAACTTTTTTCTTGACAAAGTATTTTTTGTGTGTTATATTAAACAAAACCGGAGTTTAAATGAAAAAAATTAAAGTTCTTACTTTGGGTGATCATCCTTTATCACCATCCGGAGTCGGAACACAGACCAAGTATATTTGTGAAGCTTTACTTGACAGTGGTAAATTTGAAATCCTTTCTTTAGGTGGAGCCATTAAACATAATAACTATAACCCCATCAAAGTAGAGAAGTATGGAGAGGATTGGAAAATTATCCCTGTCGATGGCTACGGTACACCAGAGATGATTCGCTCTGTTGTTAGAACAGAAAAACCAGACATGATGTGGATAATGACTGATCCGAGATTTTGGGGATGGCTATGGCAAATGGAAAATGAGATTAGGCCTCTGATTCCAATTGTTTATTATCATGTTTGGGACAATTATCCATATCCAATGTTTAATAGAGATTATTATTTATCCAATGATCATGTTGTGACCATTTCCAAAGTAACAGACGATATTGTTCGAAACGTGGCACCAGAAGTTAATTGTACTTATTTGCCCCATGCAGTAGATCAAAATGTTTTTAAGCCCCTGACAGAAGACCAAATAAAACAATTGAGAAAAGCAAATTTTCATAAAGATGATCTAGATAAAGTTGTTTTCTTTTGGAATAATAGAAACGCAAGGCGAAAACAAAGCGGCTCTTTAATTTTTTGGTTTAAGGAATTTCTTGATCAAATCGGACATGATAAAGCTCAATTAATTATGCATACGGATCCAAAAGATCCTCATGGTCAAGATTTGATTCACATCGTTGAACACTTAGGTTTATTAGATAGACAAGTTATGATTTCACCAAACAAATTAACACCAGAAGATTTGGCAACCTTATATGGAATAGTTGATTGTACAATCAATATATCTGACGCGGAAGGATTTGGGTTGGCCACTTTGGAGTCATTAGCTTGCGGTGTTCCGATTATTGTCAATATGACGGGTGGCCTTCAGGAGCAAATTACTGATGGACGGGAGGAATTCGGAATTCCTCTTTTTCCGACGTCGAAAGCTGTCATAGGTTCACAAAGTGTTCCATACATTTATGAAGATAGAATTTCTAAATCTCATTTTATTAGTGCTCTTAAGAAGATAACTTTTATCTCAAAAGAAGATAGAAAAGAAATGGGCCTTAAAGGCCTAAAACACGTTCAAAAGAATTATAATTTTAATTCTTATAAACAAAAATGGGTTGAAATTATGCTTGATGTATATGAGAAAAATGGATCTTGGGACATAAGAGAAAATTATTCTGGTATTTATTTTAAAAAAATTGCTTAAGGAGATTAAATGAAAAAGAAAATTCTGGTTGTTGGACCAGTTTTGTCAATGAGTGGATATGGTGAGCAATCTCGGTTCGCCTTAAGGGCTCTTAAAAGTAGGGAAGATCTTTTTGAGATTTTTATTCACCCACTCCCATGGGGAAAAACCGGATGGATTTGGGATGATAATGAATTTCGGAGTTGGATTGATAAAAGAATTACTATTACGTCTGTTATGAGTGAACAAAAAAAATTACAACTCGACATGACACTTCAAATCGGAATTCCCAATGAGTGGAAGAAAATCGCCCCTATTAACATTGGATATACTGCCGGGATTGAAACAACCAAAGTAGCCCCAGCATGGCTCCAGAAAGGAAATGAAATGGATAAAATTCTGGTTGTTTCTAATCATGCTAAAACAGTGTTTGAGCAGACAGTTGCAACTGCAACCAACAACAAAACAGGAGAGCAATTCCCATATAAACTGCAAACACCAATAGATGTGGTATGGGAGCTAACAGAAAGAAAAACCCCAGAAGAAATTAAGGGTATCGATTTGGAAAATGATTTTAATTTTCTATTGCTTTCTCAATGGTCCCCTCGAAAGAATTTTGAGAACACAATTAGATGGTGGATTGAAGAATTTATTGATCAAAATGTTGGTCTTATTGTAAAAACCAATACTTTGTGTAATTCTATAATAGACAGAACACATACAGAAAAATTAATCGAAGATCTCATGAAACCTTATTCGGATAGGAGATGTTCTGTTTATCTCTTGCATGGAGACTTGTCAGAGGGCCAGATGCGCTGGCTCTATGAGTATGATAAAATAAAAGCTCTAATTAACATTTCTCACGGTGAGGGGTTTGGCCTCCCTATGTTTGAGGCAGCGAGAGAAGCTCTTCCGATTGTAACGATTGGTTGGTCTGGTCATTTAGATTTTCTCCACCATGATGGTATTGATTATTTTCAACCTGTTGATTATACCTTACAACCTGTGCAAAAACAGGCGGTTTGGCCGGGAGTTATTGAGGAGGATTCAATGTGGGCGTTTGCAGATCAAGGATCCTATAAAATGACTCTTAGGAGGACTTATAAGAAGTGGACTACGGCGAAAAAAACAGCTATGGAGCTTCAGGATTTAAATGAAGAAAAATTTAATAAAATACGAATCTTTGATAGGTTTACAAAGAGCATCTTGGGCGACAGTTGTTATATAAATGAAATTATGGATGATGAGGTGGTGTTTTATGAATAGAATATTTTTCATAGCAGATCACTTTTTTTCAGATGGTGTTTTAGGCGGAGCAGAAAAATGTAATGACGTTTTAATATCTGAATTTTTTAATAAAAATTATAATGATTATAAAGATTATATGTTTATAGCAATAAATTCTAGAAATTTTAAACCTCAAATTGTTAAAAAGAATTTAAAATCTATTTTTTTCGTAGCCAACTTTATGGAACTCTCGGAAGAAAGCAAAAAGTGTATGATTCGTAATAAGGTTGATTATGTGATTATTGAATATGATCATAAGTATTTAAAATCTAATAATCCCGGAATTTATAATAATTTCTTATCGAATGAAGAAGGCCTTCAAAATTTAGAATTTTTTAAAAAAGCTCGTGCTGTTTTGTGCCAAAGCACTCTCCATGGGAAAATCATTTATAAAAATTTGTTGTTAGATAATTTGGTAAATTTGAAAGGTAATTTGTGGTCTGAAAATGAGCTTTCAATCCTACAGGACACATTGGACAATTCTTCCGATATTGAAAATAGAGAGATTGATTGGGCGGTTTTAAATACATCAAACAAAAATAAGGGCATACCTTCCACTATTAATTATTGTATTAAAAAAGGGCTGGAATACAAGCTAATAGGGAGTAGCGACTTTGCTGATTTCACAAAGCAGATCGCAATGTCTAAGGGCGTTGCTTTTTTTCCTCATTGGGTAGATACTTTTAATCGTTTTATAGTTGAAACTAGAATTTTAAATTGCAAAGCCATGGTCAACAAAAAAGTTGGATGTGCTAGTGATGGATTTTTAAATCTCAAAGGGCAAGAATTGTTGGATAAAGTTAGAAAAGACAAGGAAAGAATTTTTCAAGTTTATGAAGATTTGATCTTGTCGAAAGATGTGGAGAAGTTTTCTATAAAACTACCTAGAATTTCCATTATTACAACTTTTGTAAAGGCAGAAATTTATTTAAAAGATTTCTTAGATAGTGTGGTTGCTCAAACTATTTTTAAAGAAGTTGATTTGATAGTCTATGATGCAGGTTCTTCCGGCAGAGAACAACAAATTATGAAAGAATATTGCGACAAATATAGCAACATTTTTCATATTCGAGATGAAAACAAAATAGGATCATCAAAAGCTTTCAATAGGCTTATGGACATGTCTAAGAATGATTTTATTTCTATGATTTCAATTGACGATAGACCTGCTCCTGATTATGCTGATAAAATGAGAAAGTATTTATTATTCTCAAACGCAGATTTGGTTTATGGAGATTGCGTCCAGACTTATGAAGAAAATGATAAGATTGATGAAAATTTTTATAATTCTGATAATCTATACGAACATTCTTTGAATGATTTTTCTCCGGAAAATATGATTAAATCTCTACCCGGGCCTATGCCAATGTTTCGCAAAGCCATGATTATTAAAAATGGAGGTTTCGATGAAAATTATAAACATTGTAATGATTGGGAGCTTTGGCTCCGTTGTGTAAGAGGTGGTTCTAAATTTTATAAAATTCATAGAAGATTGGGGTTATATTATTTTAATCCAAATGGAGTAACAACTTCTGCTGAGAAATTTTCTAGTAAAATAAAAGAAGAGGCAAGAGTTTTTCATGAATTTAAGGATGTCCTTGGAGAAGAAAATTTCAATAGATTTAAAGATTATTTTTCACAAGGATTATAAATGACAAAAAGAAAATATTTACCGACGTTATCTGAACTAATTGACAGGCTTTCAATTGTACAACTTAAGGAAGTTTTCATAACAGAACACAAAAAAGAATATTCTGAAGAAATATCTGATATTTTACATGATATTGACTTGACATTAAGAGAAAAAGATGTTATAATAAATAGTGAGGCTATTAGAGCTATAGTTGTTTTGTCTCAAATGAATTTGCATATTTGGCATAACGAATCAAATTATCGTAAAGGAATAAGAGATGGCAACAATTTAGAACTAACTCATGGTTTAAATGGAATTAGAAATACGGCGAAAAACAAAATTCAAGAAACCGCAGGAGGCAGAAAAGATTATAAAATTGACTGCTTGGCAGCGGAATTTAATGATTGGGAAATTAGTTGGGAAAGAAAATGATAAGTTATAATGGTTATACTCCGCAAGATTTAATAGACTTTGAAAACGATATAGCTTCTGAGTTTAATGCCTCTAAGATCAAAGCTCCTGTTCATTTATATCACGGAAACGAAGAGGAAACAATTCAAATTTTTAAAAAGCATAAAATTGGTAAAAACGATTGGGTTTTCAATTCTTGGAGAAGCCATTATCAATGTTTACTAAAAGGCGTCCCGAAGATGGAACTAAAAAAAGCCATTATGCTGGGGAGATCAATTTCTCTCTGCTTCAAAGAACAAAGAGTTCTCTGTTCTGCCATAGTGACCGGCGTTCTTCCGATTGCAGTTGGCGTTGCGCTGAAAAATAAAATGGAAAATAATGGCAATAGAGTTTTTTGTTTTATGGGAGACATGACGTCAGAAACAGGATCGGCTCACGAATGCATTAAATATTCTAGAAACCACAAATTACCAATTCATTTTATCATTGAGGATAACAACAAATCAGTTTGTACAAACACTAGGAACACTTGGAATAGCGATAGAATAACTTACGAAGGTGTACAAGATGACTATGTTACCCATTATAAATATAAATTGGATAAATACCCTCACGCTGGCGCCGGAATTAGAGTTCAATTTTAAGGAGGAAAAGTGGGTAAATATTTTAATGAATTAAAAAGGGCCATGGAATATTTGGCTTCGCAAGAAGATACTTTATTTTTAGGTCAAGCTGTCGCCTACAAGGGCACCGCAATGACAAACACTTTGAAAGAAATAGATAAGGCTAGGCTTTTGGAAATGCCTGTAAATGAAGACATGCAGATGGGAATAACTAATGGTTTAGCCATAGCTGGTAAAGTCCCGGTTAGTATTTTTCCTCGATGGAATTTTTTTGTTTTAGCAACCAACCAATTGGTTAACCATTTGGATAAGTTTCCTATTTTTTCTCACGGTCAATATGTTCCAAAAGTTATTTGTCGCGTTGGAATTGGATCAGAAAGGCCGATGCACCCCCAAGGACAACATATAGGTGACTATACTGATGCCTATAGGAAGATGTTAACTAATGTTGAAGTTATAAGGCTTGATGAACCAGAAGACATTTTCCCAGCTTATTATAAAGCTTACAATAGAACAGATGGTAAAAGCACTATTTTAGTAGAACATGGCGACTATTACAACGAGAAGTAAAAAATGTTTAAATGGCCTCTTATAAATGATAATATTACACAAAAAGATAGAGAAATTTTGGCTAAATTTGTTATAGAAACAAATAGATTTACAAATGGCCCGAAGGTAAAAGAATTCGAAAGAGTTTGGTCCGAGTGGCTTGGGGTGAAATATAGCGTTATGGTTGGATCTGGAGCATCGGCCAATTATATAACAACCTCAATCGTCAGGGAAATGAAGGGACAAAGAGGTGAAATTATAGTTCCACCCATAGGTTGGGTTTCAGATATATCTTCAGTTATAAATACGGGCTTCACCCCAGTGTTTGTGGATGTTGATTTGGACACTATGGCGATTTCTTATGAGAAAATAAAAGCTGCTATTAATGAAAATACCAAAGCAATAGTACTTGTTCATGTTTTAGGTTTTAATGGCATTAATGACAAATTGATTGAATTGGCTAAAGAACATGATCTACTTTTGATTGAGGATTGCTGTGAGTCCCATGGGGCAACATATAAAGGAATCAAAGTCGGAACTTTTGGCGACATGTCTTGTTTTTCTTTTTATTTTGGCCACCACATGACCACAATTGAAGGAGGGATGGTTTCTACAAATAATGAAGAAATTTATGAGTTTGCAAAAATGTTTAGATCCCATGGGATGACTAGAGAAGCCTCTGTCAGAACACAGGAAAAATATTTTAAAAAAGATGTAAATCCATTGTTTACTTTTGCTGTTCCGGGTTATAACATGAGAAGTACGGAAATTAATGCTGTTATTGGTTTAGAACAAATTAATCGTTTAGATTATAACATAAGGCGCCGTCAAGAAAATTTTTCAAATTGGAATTCCAATTTGAGCGACGATCTTTATTATAAAGATTATTTGATTGAAGGCAATAGTAATTACGCCCTGCCTCTTATTTTAAAAAACAACGACAAAATTAAAAAAGTGTGTGAAATTTTAATTAGAGAAAAAGTTGAATATAGGTTGGGCACTGCCGGTGGCGGTAATCAATCTAGGCAGCCTTACTTAGAAAGATATGATTTCAAAGTAGTTGGGGAATTAGAAAATTCCAATTATATACACGATTGTGGGTTGTACATTGGGAATCACCCGGAGTTAACTCATGAACAAATTGTTAATTTATGCAGAAAATTGAACAAACTTTAAAAGGAAAAAATGTTTAAAAATAAAAAAGTTTTAGTGACCGGTGGTTATGGAATGATTGGTAGAGAGTTGGTCGACCTCTTAATAGAGCGCGGAGCAAAAGTCACAGTTGCAGACATTAGTGAGAACACTAATTTAAAAAATGTTAAGTACAGAAAAGTAGATTTGTGCTATTTGGATCAATGCATTGAAGTATGTCGAGATCAAGAAATTGTTTTCAATGTTGCCGGGATCAAGGGTTCTCCAAAAATGTGCGCCGAACAACCGGCTGATTTTATGGTCCCCATGCTACAGTTTAATACTAATATGATGGCAGCGGCAATGCGTAAAAATGTGGAATGGTATTTATACACTAGCTCGGTGGGTGTATATCATCCGGCTGAGGTTTTGAAAGAAGAAGATGTTTGGAAAACTTTCCCTTCTCCAAACGATAGATTTGCCGGTTGGGCCAAGAGAATTGGAGAGCTTCAAGCGGAGGCATATGCTATTCAAAATGGTAATAAAAATATTTCAATCGTAAGGCCGGCAAATGTTTATGGGAAAAATGATAATTTTGATCCGGAAAATGCGATGGTAATACCTTCATTAATAAGAAAAGCTCATGATCAAAAACTTCTAGAAGTTTGGGGCGATGGATCGGCTATTAGAGATTTTATTCATGCTCGAGATGTAGCATTAGGAATGCTACATGTTGTCGAGAACAAAATTACTGAGCCTGTAAATTTAGGTAGTGGTGATGGGGTTAGCATTAGAACAATAGCTGAGATCATTTCAAATAAATTTGAAAAAGAAATTAAATGGCTGACGGATAAGCCAACCGGAGACGCTAGAAGGGTTTTTGATATGACTAGGGCATATTCCCATGGATTTAAACCATCTATAAGCATCGAAGATGGTATTGAAGAAACTATTGATTGGTTTCTTGCAAATAAAGAAATTATAGATAAAAGATTTAACGCATTTAGAAAATAAAAGGAGAATAATGACTGATTTTTATAAAAACAAAACTGTAGCAGTTGCTGGAGGCACCGGGTTTATTGGCACCCATTACATTTTAAAATTACTTGAATATGGAGCTAAAGTTGTTACTCACACGCATGTTCGCCCGTTGCAGATCGAGAGCACCAAAATTGATGTTTTACAAAATTTAAATTTAGAAAACTTGGACGATTGCTACAAACTAGTGGCTGGTGCTGATTATGTGGTTCATGCCGGAGGTAGAATTTGTCATCCGGGCACTGTCCCGACAGACATTCAGGTGTCTATTCAAAATATTAAAGTAACTGGAAATCTTCTAGAGGCTTCACATAAATCTGGGGCGAAGGGCTTTTTGGATCTGAATAGCTCCACAGGATATCCGGACATCAGGCGTCCCTTGGAAGAAGATGAATTTTGGATAGATGAGCCGCATGAAAAGTATTATGGTTATGGCTGGATGCGAAGATATAGGGAAAAATTGATGGAACATGTTTCTCGTTTTACTGATATGAAAATTGCTCTGGCAAGGGGGACTGCTATTTATGGCCCTTACGATAATTTTGATTTAAAGACGTGTCACGTCGTTCCTGCTCTCATTAAAAGAGTTCTTAGTGATGAGAACCCTTTTGAAGTTTGGGGCACTCCAGAGGTCGTCAGGGACTTCTTGTACGTTAAAGATGTTGTAAGTGCAGGATTGTTGGTTTTGGAAAAAGGGGAGTCTATGCGCCCTTATAATGTTGGATCCGGAGAGGCAGTTACAGTCGGAGATATTGTAGATGCAATTTTAAAGGCAACAGGAAAGAAACCAGAAGTATTTTATAATTCTTCCCGTCCTACGACAATTCCATTTAGAATGGTGAGTACTGAGCGTTTAGAAAAAGAGTTGGGTTTCGAAAAATCTGTTTCTTTCGAAGAAGGAATAAAAGAAACAGTAGAGTGGTATTTGGAAAACAATAAATGAAAGCATTTATAACTGGCGTCACTGGTATGGTGGGATCTCATTTGGTTGATTTCTTATTGAAAGAAACTAATTGGAAAATTTATGGACTTTGTAGGTGGAATGATGATTTTGATAATTTGAATCACCTAATTCCTCTTATAAACAAAAAAGAAAGATTTGAGCTAATCTATGGAGATTTGAATGATTTTCCGTCTCTTTTGGAAGCTATTAGTGTTTCTATGCCTGATTACGTTTTTCATCTCGCGGCGCAAAGTTATCCTAAAACTAGTTTCTCTGCACCATTAGAAACACTTCAAACTAATATTATAGGTACTGCTAATTTATTAGAAGTAATTAGAAAAATGAAAATTTCTCCGATTATTCACGTTTGTGCGTCATCTGAAGTTTTTGGAAGAGTCAGTAAAGATAAACTCCCTATAGATGAGGAAGTTACCTTCCATCCTGCATCACCGTATGCTATTTCCAAAGTTGGAACGGACTTAATCGGTAGGTTTTATGGTGAGGCTTATGGTCTAAAAGTTATGACAACCAGAATGTTTACTCATACCGGCCCTCGACGTGGCGATGTTTTTGCAGAATCTACATTTGCAAAACAAATCGCCATGATAGAAAATAGAATACAAGAACCTGTTATTAAAGTTGGCAATTTGGATTCTATGAGAACTTGGTCCGATGTTAGGGATGCTGTTAGGGCCTATTATATGTTGGTGACTATAAACCCTATAGCTGGAGAATATTATAACATTGGCGGCTCCCACTCATGTAGTGTTAGAGAAATGCTAAATTATCTTTTAAGTTTGTCTACTTGCAAAGATATTAAAATTGAAGTAGACCCGGACAGACTCAGGCCCATCGACGCAGATTTACAAATTCCAAATACTAATAAATTTAAAAGTCATACCGGTTGGTCTCCACAAATTGGGTTTGAAAAAACTATGAAAGATTTATTAGATTATTGGAGAAAGAAGATTAAAACTAATAAAAATTTCTTATCTAGGTAAAAAATGAAAAATAAAGATTTGTTGATAATTTTTAATATTTTCGGAACACAGAGGGACGAAGATGCTCAAATAGCAGTTTACTTCAAAACTATAGATCAGCTTTTTAAGCATGTTGAAGAATATGGGTCAGAAAAGATCCGCGTAGTCGTCGCTGCTAATTTGGTTAGTGATTATTGTGTAGAAGAGCTAAAGAACAGATACAAAAATAATATAACAATTTTCAAAATAGATGAAAGGTTTACTTGTCAAATAGTAACCAATAAAGTTGTTTTAGAGAGTATAAAATTATTTAATGAAGAATACGAAGGATATTTCTATCTAAGTTCGAGTTTGTTTTTTCCGGAAAAAGAGCAGATATTCGAGAATCTGATCTCAAAATTAAAAACTAAAAAATACGGAATCATTCAATTACAAGTTAACAATGATCACGGATATCATTTCTTAGGTTTTGGCCCAACAGGTTGGATTAGTGAACTTGATTTTGATAAAGATTATTTTATTCCACTGGGGAATCATGCCAATTTTCATGCTGCAATTATTCATAAAAGTCTTAAAGATTTTTATGGGATTCCGGTAACGGATGTTCATGGAAAATGTGGAATGGAGTCTGTTTTGTCTTATTGTTGCTCTGCTTTACGAAAACACTACATTCTCCATGGAGGACTATGCCTATCACATGACAGAGCCTCAGATACAAATTCGGCAGTGAACAAAGGGAGGCATAAATTTATCCCTTGTAGGGCTCAAATGTTCAACAGAGACAAATATGCAATTGCTAGGGATCCCGCCGCTCAGTCTTGTGGAATTGGTTATTATCCGGGAATGTTAGCTAACAACGAACCAGATTGGAATGGGGTGATTTTAAAACACAAAAAGGATAAATTTGATGATAAATTTTTATCTTTGGATGATAATATGAAATTTGTTGCTAAAAAATATTTTTTTAGTAATAAAAAAGAATTGGATTACAATTCTATAGAATTTACTTTGAGGTAAAAATGTACGACGTTTCAGTAATAATGCCAGCTATTAGAACTCCAAATTGGGACAAGATGTATGAATCTATTAAGAAATCTTGTAAAAAATATTCCTTTGAATTGGTTATGTGCGGCCCATTTGAATTGACTGAAAAACTAAAAAAAGAAAACAATGTCACTATGATAATTGATAATGGTTGTCCGTCTAGATGCGCCCAAAGAGCAGCATTGGCTGCTAAAGGCAAGCTTATAGCGCATTTGGTAGATGATGCTATCTTCATAGAAGATTCTTTAGATCAATGTGTAGATCTTTATAATGCTGTTTGTTCTAGAGAGGACGTAATTAATCTAAGATACACAGAAGGTAAGGATTATTCTGCGGAGCCTATGCACCCTAATTATTGGTTTGCTTGGTTTCACGGTGGCCTTAGACTTCCCGGTGTCCCTAGGGATTATAAATTTGCTTGCCATCATTTAATAGGAACAGATTATTTTAAGGAATTGGGTGGGTATGATTGTGAATATGAATATCAGAATTTCAATCTTCATGACTTAATCTTTAGGGTTCAATATGATGGTGGTATTGTTTGGGATTCTCCGAATGAGGTCACTAATTGTAATCACTACCCGGATGGAATAGTTGATCATAGGGCTATAGAGGACGCTCATTTTAATCATGATGTCCCTTTGTTTCACAAGATGTACTCGGATAAGAATGTTTTGTCCAAAAGGGTTAAAATTCCTTTAGACAATTGGAAAAAAACTGATGAAATTTGGAATAGAAGATTCTCAAAGGGTATTCCTAAAGATTATGATGAGATTTTGAAAAATAATTAAGATGGAGAAAAATAGTGAAAATAGGAGTAATTGGAGTAGGTGTCGTAGGCGGAGCATGCAAATTTGGTTTCGAACTATTGGGACACGAAGTTTGTGTCCATGATATTAAATTAGGAACTTCATTATTAAATATTTTGGAAACAGAAGTTGTCTTTTTGTGCGTTCCCACTCCTCCTTTAGAAGATGGTTCGTGTGACATTTCAATAGTTTCTGAGATTGTTTATGATTTAAAAGAATTGGATTATAAAGGAATTATAGCTATTAAGTCTACGGTTTTACCCGGAACAACAGAGGATTTAAGAGAAAAAACAAAGCTTAAAATTTGCTTTGTTCCGGAATTTTTAAGAGAAAGGTGCGCGATAACAGATTTTACAGAAAATCATGATCTTTGTGTCATAGGAACTGAAGATATTGAGGTTTATGATTGTGTTAGAAGGGCACACGGCAGCTATCCAAATAAATTTGCCCTTCTAACTCCGACAGAAGCAGAATTTTGCAAATATTACAACAACGTTTATAATGCTATGTTAATTATTTTTGCGAATAGTTTTTATGAAGTCTGTGAATCAGTTGGGGTTAGTTATACTAATGTAAAAAATGCAATAATTAATAGAAAACATATTAATGGGAATTATTTGGAGTGCAATAATAATTTTCGAGGCTTTGGAGGGGTTTGTCTGCCAAAAGACACAGCAGCCATGGCAAAAATGGCTGAAAAAACCAAAGTGGAATTTTTTAAAGATATTCTTAAAGAAAATTTAAAATATAAAATAACAGTTTTTGAAGGAATGAGAAAAGAATGAAAACAGTTTTAATAACTGGTAGTCAAGGCTTTATCGGGTCTTATCTATGTAAAGAATTTTTACATAGAGGATATAGAGTTATTGGTGTGGATAACTATTCTAAATATGGGAAAGTTAAAAGACCTCATGATAATCATGATAATTTCCTTTTTTATGAAATGGACGTGATAGATTTTGCCAACAAAAACACATGGCCAGACACATTTGTGGAAATTGATTATATAATTGCTGTGGCAGCTATGATAGGCGGGATTACTTACTTTCATAAATATGCATATGATTTATTAGCAACAAATGAAAGGATAATGGCTTCTACTTTTGACTTAGCCATTAATCTTTATAAAAACCATTCTCTTAAGAGAATTTTGGTTTTATCTAGTAGTATGGTTTTTGAAAGAACTGAAACTTACCCGACACCAGAGATTCAAATAGATAAATGCCCCCCTCCAATGTCAACCTATGGTTTTCAAAAATTATCTTGTGAATATTTTTGCAAAGGGGCTCGTGAACAATATGGTCTGCCGTTTACTATTATAAGGCCATTTAATTGTGTTGGTGTGGGTGAAGAAGATTCTATAAATGAACATGAAGTGACATCTGGAAATGTAAAAATGATGATGAGTCATGTCCTCCCGGACATCATCAATAAGATTCTCAAGGGACAAGATCCCTTGCATATTCTAGGATCCGGAGATCAAATAAGGTGTTACACAAATGGAAAAGATATAGCGCGAGGCATCCGGATGGCACTAGAAAGCGATAGGGCCGTTGATGAGGACTTTAACATCTCCACTCCAAAAGCTACCAGTGTTTTAGATCTTTCGAAAATTGTTTGGAGTAAATTAAATCAAGGAAAGAAATTTTCATTTGTCTCGGACGCTCCGTTTACCTATGATGTTCAAAAAAGAATTCCCGATGTTTCCAAGGCTAAAAAATTGCTGAATTTTGAAGCTGAAATTGACTTAGAACAAAGTATAGAAGAAGTAATTGAATGGATGACAAACAAGGAGAAGAAAAAATGAAACCAGAAATTAGTATTATATTACCAGCAATTAGGAGAGAAAATTGGGATAAAATGTATGATTCAATTATGATGTCAACCGGCAGAAAATTTGAATTAATTATTTGTGGTCCATACTCATTAACAGAAAAATTACAAAGTTTGAGAAATGTAAAATATATTAAAGATTTTGGATGTTCAACAAGAGCTACCCAACTTGCATCTCTTTTAGCAGAAGGGGAATATATGATGTGGGCAGGCGATGATACTATATTTCAACGAAATGCAGTAGATTACATGATTAATATATTAAAATCCATGAAATCTAATTACAAAAATGTTGTATGTGGAAAATATTTAGAAGGCGCTAATGGTACTAAAAAAGTAGAATGGGGAGATTTTTATTATAAAATCAATGGAAAAGAAGGATTTAGGCCATGTACATATTCTCCATATATTCCAGATGATTGGTGGATTTTTAATGCTGCTTTAATGCACAGAAGATTTTTTGAAGAGCTTGGAGGCTTAGATTGTGGTTACGAACATCTTGCAATGGCGGCTACTGATTTTGCAATTCGTGCCCAAGTGAGTGATGCTGTGGTAAGGCAAACTCAAATTTATGTATACGACTGCGATCATTCTCAATCAGATCACGTTCCAATAGAAATAGCCCAGTTGCACTATGATAATCCAAAAATTCAGGCTAAATATAGAGATCCAAATTGGAGAGAAAAATTAAAAATTAATATTGACATGGATAATTGGAGAGACTATCCATCTGTATGGAAGAGGAGATTTTCATGAAAAAGATTCTTATTGGAGCCGATTCAAGAGCTATCTTTCCTCGTCCCCAAGAAGGCGGCGACTGGACCGGCGCTCTGGCAAATCTCTGCCAAGGTGAATATGAAGTTGAAACAATCAGAGCAGAATATGACCACTGGTTATTTTCAATTTATTTATTGGAAGAACACATAAGGTTTTTACCAGACGATACATACGAATATATTATCATTCAATCTGGTTTCCACGAATCAGTTTGTTTCTGGCCAGAGGCAGTCTTTCGAAGCATTACCAAATCGCATTTCAATACAGAAGCTTTAAAACAGCCTATATATAGAGAAAATATGCTTTGTTTACATCCAAAGTTCGATCCAAAGTCTCCAAAAAAAGCATATATGTACGATGATATTGATGCAGCCCGGAAGGTGTTTTGGACATTCAAAAACAAGGCAAAGAATGTTATTTTTGTGGGAATGCACACAATCAAACCAGAAAACGGCCTCAGTCGAGAATACGGTCTTGGTGATAAACATCATTACGCTGTTTTACAAATGAATGAAGATTTTTCCTCTATAGCTACTGATTCGGTTGAGTTACCAATGAATCCTTCGTGGATATTGGAAAATGGGTATAATAATTGCGTAGATGGAATACACTACAATGCAAAAGGCACCGCTTTTTTGGCTGAATATATCAAGCGCTTGATAGATAGAGACAAAAAAACAATTACCTCTTTGTTAGCTTCTGGCAAAAACAACCGTGATTTTTTTGAAAAATGTATAAAAAGAGGGTCTGAGATAGCCAATCTGACTTCTGAAGGCGATATCGTAGCTTTATCAAGGCAATCAATTGAGAATTTGCTTATAGAGTTTGTTGGTTGTGTCTTGTACAAGAGAAACCCAATAGTTCTTCAGTACCCATCCGAAAAAGTAAGTTTAGAAGACTTTACTAAAAAAATGAATTTTATTAAAAAAGAGATAAACCCATCACTATGCATATGTGATGAAAAGTTTCTTGAAACATATAAAAAGTTTTTTACATCTTTTCATGAACTCCCTCATTGTTCCTTGGAATCGCCTATACAAAGCGACCCAAATGATATTGCTTTTTTACAAATGTCATCTGGAACCACAGGTAATCCAAAAATATTATATGTAACCCACAAAGAATTAATAACTAATTGTGACGAGTACAAAAGAACTATAAGTTTGGATGCTCAATCTCATGTGGTTTCTTGGCTTCCTCTTTATCATGATATGGGGTTAGTGGCCGGGTTTTTACTTCCTCTTATATCTGATGCTGGGTTCTCAATAATAGATCCGTTTACTTGGCTTACTTCTCCTAAAGAAATGCTTGAAATGATAACTTCAAATAAAGCAACTCATGCTTGGATGCCCAATTTTGCTTTTAATTATATGGCAAAAAATATAAAAATAGAGCAAGTTAAAAATTGTGATCTTTCTTCTCTTAAAAGAATCATAAGCTGCTCAGAGCCAACTTACAAGAGCGATTTGATGAATTTTTATAACAATTTTAAAGAAATCGGCCTAAAAGAGAAAGCAATATCTGTATGTTATGCTTTGGCTGAAAACGTTTTTGCTGTATCTCAATCTGAGGGTATCAAAACAACAGTCTACAACAACAAGGAATATGTAAGTTGTGGTAAAATATTGCCCGGTGTTTCCGTTTTAATTGTTAAAGATGGAAAAGATGTAACGGAGGATAGCCATGGTATGGTGTACATAAAATCAACTTCGCATCCAAAAATAAACAAAGAGGAAGAATTATTTTATGGATATTATAATACAGGCGACATTGGGTTTGTAGAAGATCAAGAAGTATACATCATTGATCGACAAAAAGATTCGTTCGTTACATATGGTATTAACGTATATCCTTCACAGGTCGAAAGGGTAATATCTAGTTTAAAACACATAAAGTCTGGAAGGGTTGCGTGTTTTGGGGTTATGAACAAAGCCAAAGGGACTAGTGAAGTATATATTTGCGCCGAAACAACAGAGCCTGCTGCAACCCACCCAGAAATAAAAAAGGCAGTGATGAAAAAAGCTAAAGATACCTTCAATTTTAGTGCAAAAGTTTACATAAAAAATGTTGGGTTTTTAACAAAAACTCCCAGTGGCAAGATAAGCCGCCACAACACTATGGATAAATTATGCAATCAATAGATAAAAAAATCTTGAAAATAGTTAATGATTATTTGGAATCTTCTAATAAAGATGCCGTGGGTTATGATGACTCTCTGTTTTCTTCAGGTTTGTTAGATAGCATTGAATTATTCGAACTTTTAGTCGTTTTAGAAAGCAATGACGTTAAACTAAAGCCACTGAAAACCAATTCTGATATGAAATTACCAATAGAGAGGTATGATACAGTCAGTAGAATGATCGAGGGTGTAGAATGATAAAAAAACTTAATCTTGGCTGCGGCGATAGAAAAATGCATGGGTTCATTAACGTTGATTTGCGGGAGGACATAAACCCCGATGTGGTGGCGAATGTTACAAAGATTCATGAGTCTTTTAAAGATGTTGATCTTATTTACGCTTGTCACGTTTTAGAACATTTCCCGACTAAACCATCGGTTTTCCAGCCGGTAACTTGGGTTGAAACTCTACAGAGTTGGTATAAAACTTTAAAACCCGGCGGCGTTTTAAGAATTTCAGTTCCTGATTTTAAAGCCGGCTGCGAATACTACCTTTCAACTGGTGATTTAGAAGCCATTCACGCCTTGTTATATGGTGGTCAAAAATATGATTTTGATTTTCACTATCACTGTTGGACGTTTGAAACTTTGGAAAAGAACTTGTTGGATATTGGTTTTCGATCAGTAAAAAAATATGATTGGAGAGAGACAGAGCACTCGTTCATTGATGATTATAGCCAAGCTTACCTACCTCATATGGATAAATTGAATGGCAAGCTTATGAGCTTGAATATTGAGGCAATTAAATAATGTACTTTGTTAAATCAGTAGAAGACTTTTCCGAAATTAGAGGACTGAAAAAATTAAATCTAGATACGTTTACAGATTTTAGAGGAGATATTTGGACTACCTATACAGATTGTGATTTTTTACCTAAATTTGTGCAAGACAAGGTTTCTGTTTCTAAGAAACATGTTTTGAGAGGTCTGCATGGCGATTCGGAAATAGACAAATTAATTATTTGTATGCATGGAAGAATTCAGTTGGCTGTTTTGGATTTAAGGAAAAACTCGCCAACATATGGAAACGCAGAAATGTTTGATTTGTCTGATGAGAGTGGGGTGGCAATTTTTGTTCCCTCTGGTTGCGTTAATGGTCATTTATGTTTGAGTGACAAGTGTATTTTTTTCTACAAATGGTCCAAGATCTACAGCGGCCCCCAAAACCAAGTAACCATAAAGTGGAATGATCCCAAGCTTGACTTAAAGTGGAAAATAAAAAAACCAATTTTGTCGACAAGAGATAAAAAACACGCTATTCTATCAGAAGGAGTTGTTTTATGAAAATTTTAATAATTGGAGAAAGTTGTTTGGATGTTTTTATTTATGGCAAAGTGGAAAGACTCGAACCAGCAGCACCAGTTCCTGTTGTCACTACAATGGAGATAAAAAAAAATGGCGGCATGGCAATGAATGTTAAGAACAATTTTTTATCTTTGGGGGTAAGACCGGACATTGTAACTAATAAAAATTGGGAAACAATAACAAAAACTAGAATTGTTGAAAAAAAGACAAATCATATGTTTTTAAGATGGGACGAGGCTGATAAAAAATATGGAAGAGTTGATTTGAAAAATATTAATTTCTCCATATATGACGCGGTTGTAATTTCTGATTATAATAAAGGTTTTATAACGAAAAAAGAAATAAAAGAAATTTCTAATTTACATGATTTGGTTTTTTTAGATACTAAAAAACCAATTGGAAAGTGGGCCGAGAAGGTTGCCTTTATAAAAATCAACAATTATGAATTAAGCAAATCTTTAAATATTTCAAATGAAATAAAAAATAAATTAATTATAACCCTTGGTCCCGATGGCGCGTCTTTTGGGGGTAAAAATTATTCTGTTGATAAAGTTGAGGTAAAAGATCTTTCTGGTGCTGGGGATTCTTTTTTAGCTGCCCTGTGTGTTGGTTTCTGCAAAACAAAAAATATTAATGAAGCAATAATATTCGCGAACAAGTGTGCTACTGCGGTAGTGCAAAAGAAAGGAGTGGCAACAGTATGAAAATAGTTTGGGTTAATGGGTGCTTTGACGTACTTCACAGAGGCCACATAGAGCTTTTAAAATACGCTAAATCTTTAGGGAGTTATTTGTTTGTGGGTATAGATTCTGATGTGAAAGTACGCAATGATAAAGGCAACAATCGCCCCTTTAATAATCAAGAAGATAGAAAGTTTATGTTGGAAGCAATTGGGTGTGTTGACGAGGTTTTAATTTTTCAAACCTCGTCAGAATTAAGAGGCATGATTAATCATTTTCAGCCAGAAATTATGGTAGTGGGGTCTGATTGGAAAGGAAAGGAGATAGTTGGTGGAGAGTTTGCTAAGGAAATAAAATTTTTTAATAGAATTGGAAATTATTCAACAACAAAAATTTTGGAGAGAAAATGACATATGTTATAGATATTGATGGAACTATTTGTTCTGTAACAAATGGGGATTACGACAAAGCAGTTCCTTATTTAAATCGTATAAAAATTGTAAACAGGTTATTTGATGAAGGGCACACAATTCATTTCTTAACAGCCAGAGGAATGGGGCGATCAAACAATTCAATAAATTTCGCAGAAAGATTGCTCTATAAAAAAACAAAGAACCAATTGGATACATGGGGGGTAAAATACCATAGACTTTTCATGGGAAAACCTTCTGGTGATGTTTATATAGACGATAAGGGAGTAAAAGATGAAGACTTCTTCAACACAAGAAATTAAATTTGTTTCTAAAGGCTGGGGCTTTGAGAAGTGGATTGTTAATTGTGAAAAATATTGTGGCAAGTTGCTTTACTTTGTTAAGGGAAAAAAATGCTCTTGGCATTATCACAAACTTAAAGACGAGGTGTTTTACGTTCAATCCGGTAGGATAGTGGTTAGATATTCTAATGACGACAACATTGAAAAAGCATGTGTTACAATTTTGGAGACAGGAGATAATTTTCATGTTTATAGGGGTCTTAGACACCAAATGGAAGCATTGGAGGATACAGAATTGTTTGAGTTTTCGACTCAACATTTTGATAGTGATAGTTATAGAATTTTAAAAGGTGATTGATGAAATTGGTTGTTATAACAGGTTGTCTGGGACTAATTGGCTCTCATGTAGTAAGAAAATGTTTGAAAAAAAATTGGCAAGTCTATGGGATAGACAAGTGTACATACGCAGCGAATATTGAATTTTTAGAAGAATTTAAAAAGTTTAAAAATTTTAAATTTGTGAAAAAAGACATAGCAACTTTGAAATATCTTCCCGATTGTGATTATGTTATAAACACTGCGGCTGAATCACACGTTGGGAACAGTATAATAGACTCAGGAGATTTTATTCATTCGAATGTTGTTGGGGTTAAAAATCTTCTTGATTTAATTAGAAAAAAACCAAATAATATTTCTGATCCTCCAATTTTCTTTCATTTTAGTACTGATGAGGTTTATGGAGATATTAATTTTGGAAGCCACACGGAGGAAGACCTGCTCAAACCTTCTAATCCTTATTCTGCCTCGAAAGCAGCAGCGGATATGTTGATTTTAGCATGGGCTAGAACTTACGGTCTTAAATATATTATTTTAAGACCTACAAACAATTATGGTATTGGTCAATATCCTGAAAAATTAATTCCAATTTGTGTAAAACACTTGATGAGGGGTAAAAAAATAAGACTTCATGACGAAGGCAGCCCGATAAGAACTTGGCTACATTCAGCAGACACTGCTGAGGCAGTTATAACAATTATTGAATATAAAAAATTTAATGAAATTTATAATATTTCTGGGGGCTTTGAGCAAAAAAATATTGATACAACAAAACAAATTGTGGAAAATTATTTTGGTTCCCTACCAGATAATTATTTAGATAATTTAGATCTTACTTTTAAAAGGCCCGGGCAAGATGTTAGATATTCTTTGTGTGATAAAAAATTAAGATCTATAGGTTGGAAGCCCTTAAAAAAATTTGATTTAGAAATAGGAAAGATAGTAGATTATTATAAAAACAATTTCAAATGGTAAGGAGATAAAAAATGAAATTAAGCAATCAAGCAATCGGAGCCATCATGATGGCTCTTCAAAAATCGTTATTGGAACAGTCTGATATTGTCCCGGTGTTAAAAAATATGAATTTTGCCGAAATGGATAATGGAGAGTTATTGGTGGAAAACCCACCAATTGTAAAATCTCCAAACGTTGAAACAAAAGAAACAATTTTCCACCACTCGGTCTAAAAATGCCGAAATATTATTATAAGTGCAAGGAATGTAACAATCAGTTTGATGTTCGTCATGCCATGGGAGATCGCTTGTTTAATTGTGATAAGTGTGGATTCTTTGAGAGTTTAATCCGTATTCCTCAATTAACGATTAAGCCCATTGAACATGGTCGCACAAAAGTTGGAGACAAAGTAAAAGAATTTATCGAATCCAACAAGGAAGTTCTTAAGGAACAGATAAGAGATTCTAAGGAAGAATATAAACCATGAGTTTAACGATTTGGCTTTCCGTAGCATTGTTTTTGTCCATCTCGGCAAATGTTTTTATGGGGTGGTATCTAAATAATTTACTTAAAAGATTTGTGTTTCTATCAGAGAATTTGTCGGATCTTTTAACTTTAGTTAACAATTATGGAACCCATCTCAAACAATTATATGAAATGGAAGCGTTTTATGGTGAGCCGACTTTGGAACATCTCATAAACCATACAAAAGATTTAATCGAAATCCTTAAGGACTATGAAGATGTTTATTCAATTGCTTTACCACTAGAAGAAATAGAAGGGGAAGAAGATTTTGACAAAACCAGTGAGGAGGCGCCGGAGACGGAAAGCCAACCAAAGGATGTATTTTACGCAGGAACACGAAGACGCGATAATTAAATATACCAAAACAGATGATAACAGGGTTCGAACTGATTTATATATTAAATGGATCCAACCAGCATTTAATGAAATGGTAGATAAAATTGTTTTTACATATAAATTTACAAGCCTTCCAAATATTGATATTTTAAGAGATGAATGTAAAATTTGGCTAACAACAATATTGGATAAATACGACCCAACCAAGGGCTCTAAGGCTTTTTCTTATTTTAGTGTTATAACCAAAAATTGGTTTATTCACAAGGTAAAACAAACATCAAAAAGAGCCAAAAGAGAGGTTGATTACGAAGAAGCAGCAGCAGAAGTTAGCGAAAAAATGATAACAACAGAAGACGTTTATTTTAACAATAGAGAAAAACAAGAATTTTGGAATCATTTATGGAGCGAAATAGAAAGCTGGGACTCTAATTTAATGAGCGAATCAGAGCGAAAAGTTTATGAAGCTGTTAAAATTCTTCTTCTTTCTGTTGATGATATAGAAATATTTAACAAGAAGGCAGTTTATTTTTATTTAAGGGAAATAACCGGATTTAATACAAAACAAGTTGTCACTCAATTAAATAAAATGAGAAAAAAGTATAGGCATTTCAAGTCTGACTGGAAGGAAGGTAAAATTTAAAAAGAACTAATTATTATTATGAGTAAATCTAAAAAATATATTGATGAAGTGGTAGCCAACATTCGCAACGATCGTGAAATAACTAGAGAGCTTTTGGATGATGCTATCAAATGGCTTTCGAAAGACGAATCACGCCATCGTGAAGTTGGTATTGTTATGGCTAAATATGTTGAGACATTGCAAAGATCCAACGAACAACTTGTGAAAGTCGTTGGGATCATGGAAAAGAATAATAAGAAAGAAGCAAGCCTAACGCAGAAAGACAAAGAAGAATTGTTTGATTTAATAGGAGGAGACAATGAGCAAAAATAACTATATTTTTGGGAATAATCAAGTGGGAAGTTCTCCTCGTGAACAATATCAAAATTTAATGGACATGGTGCTTGAGACCTCATATGATGCACTGCTTAATAGCCCAAACGAATATAAAGAGGCTGTCTGCCTTAGCGGAGGCAAATTCGGTGCCCATGTTGTTTATGGAGAAGATGCTAAAAAGATTGCAACGGACGGTGGTGATTTTTGGGACATAAAAATCCACAGAGAATCAGTTGAGGCAAAATTTGGTCTTAAAAATCCGTATGGCAAAAATACAATGACTAATGATAGTGAAAGAAGTAATTATATAAAAATGCATCCATATGCTCGATCAGAAAATAGCCTAACAAAAGCCCCAGAATGGGGAGATATTGTTTTAGTTAAAGAACAGAATAATGGCATGTTGCTTTTCAAAACAACCAAAAGAAAAGCAACGGTTACTGTTGCGAATGCGTTTAAAGAAGATGTTAAAGATAAAAAGTTTGATAAAAAAATAGGAGATCATAAATGTGCCCAAGAACAAGCTGAAGCAGCCCATTATGAAGCCATATCTCTTTGTGGAGAATATGAGTTCAAGTCTTATGCTCGTTCAAAACCTCCCGATGCCATAGTGATTCATTATACTGTTGATGATGGCCATCCAGCAACTTCAAAATATATGTCTAAAACAGTTTTGGCATATCATTTTGTTATCAATCATGATGGTTCTGTTTATATGATGGTAAGTCCGGACAAAAAAACAAATCATGTTAAATTTTCAAAATTAACAGATACTAGTTTTCAAAATACAAGATCTATAGGAATTTCTTTTGCAAACTGGGGTCACGGAGTTCGGTCTTCAAAGAGATATAACGCGCTTAAAGCCGCTGGAATGATTTATAAATCATCAGATGGAAGAGAGTGGGAGAAATATACTAATGAACAAATAACAGCAGTCATTGGTCTTGTTAACAAATTGAAATCAAAATACAACATTTCATCAAATAGAATAAAGGGACACTCCGAAATTCAGTCGAACAAACCAGACCCGGGCCCAGCTTTTGATATGGGCCATCTAGGTGGTGGAGCTTATGCAACTTCTGATGCTTATTCTGCTGATGAATCTTTCTCTGCCCCGGAATCAAATGCGGATCCGTATGCTACATCTGAACAAGAATAGAGGAAAAAATGGGAAAAGAAAGATATCATAGAGAACAATTTAAGAATTTGTCTGATTCTGAAAGCAGAATCGCCAGTGCCGTAATTGCGACCCTAGGTGAGCAGGGAATGCATGGTTCTAACATAAGGGAGGCTGTCCCGACTTATGATGATGCCATGTGCGAAGAAGTAATTAAGGGGGCCAACAACTCCCATATAGTCTTCGGAAGAGATAGATATGCGTCAAAGGCTTCGGGATATGGTGGGCAAGGCTACACTCAATGTGGAATGTTGGATTTGGTAGCAGGCGCTGCCTCTTCCTATAGGAATTTGAAGGGAGAATATGGCCCCCCGGATAAAGGAACGATTGTTAATCCCAATTTTATGAGTGACGCCGCCCGCATTTATATCTCGCAGAAATGTGACATTGATAAGTATTTTGGTTTAGCATTGGGTTCTGAGGGGATCAAGCCGGATACTGAGAAGTCTCTTAGTTATTCCCGTTCCGGAATAGGGCTCAAAGCTGATCATGTTAGAGTTATTGCCCGAAGACATATAAAATTAGTAACAGGGCGAGGATTATATAAAGGGCAGGGCTCTGGTGGAGAGAAAAACTCTGCTGGTGGAGTCGGGGAATATACAGGAGGTATAGACCTATTGGCAGGAAACTATTCAGAAGATGAGCCAGTTTCTATAGTTGATTTATTGAAAAGATCTCTTACTGGTGATTTGACAGAAGCCATAATAGGAAGGACAATTCCTAAATTACAACCGGTTGTCAAGGGTGACAATTTGGTTGAATGCCTTAAAAAAATGAACAAGACAATACAAAATGTCAAGTCGCTAGCAGTTGCAAATGCGGTCGTGATTTCTAAACTATCAGCCACTACCGGCGGAGCATTTGCAACTAGTGCTAGAACCGCCGGTTTTACCTCTGGAACTGTTCTGGTAGCACTTAACTCCGTTCAGACAGCCTACAATGCCCTATCCTCGACTTATAATGATGGTATTGTTGAATTAAATTATTTAAGTCCCATAGGTAGGGTATATATTAATAGCAATTATGTAAAAACAACATGAGATAAATATGAGTGAATATAGTTTTCAAAACAAACAAAACGGTGAAAAACCCGAAAAAGCCACCGGGATGGCAAAAGAAGAAGTCACATCTGAAAAAGAAGCAAAAGAAGAAATAAAAGATTTCGCATCCTATCAAAATAGAGAATGTGATGAGATAGAAAGGGAAATATTACCTCCGGTAATATGCCCAACATGTATTCCAAATCCCGCTGCAACGGTTCCTACGTGGTGGGAAGAAAAGGCTCCTTTTTTGAATGAAAAGGATTGCCTATATCAAGTATCTATTGATGTAAATGAAGATGGTGATTTTTTAGACGTTGCAACCATCAACGGATTAAGAGAGCAAGCCGAAGGGTCAGGGGAAAATTTATCCCCAGATCAATTGAGAGATGCTCTGGGGGACAAGTATCAAAGCATAGTTGAGATTGCTATTGAAAAAGGATTTTTAAGAAGCGGAATTAGGTTATTGCTTAGGCACTATGACAAGCTTGAAACCAACGAGACTGTCTGTGCTTTTGGCGATTGTGAAATGCCCTCTGATAAAGGATTGGAAACTCTAGAGAAAATAAATGAATTGATGGCATATTATTCTGCCGGTAAAGATATTTTTGCGGCTTGGATGTCTGACCCGCCGCCGGGTGATGCTGAAGAAATAGACGCCATTAAGGACATGTATCACCTCTCCGCCGTAAACTACCAAAAATATAAAAATATAGGAACTGATCTTAATTTCCGCGCTCTCGAATGGGTCGCAACCATTGATGATTTTCATATTGATTTTTATCAAACAAAAGCCGGCGGAACTCCGATTAAATTTTTAGTGTCCGTTCCCGCATTTAATTTTGATTTAATAGAAGATGCTCCGGGAGATGAAGATGATGGACCGGATGATCCGCTAAATGAAGTAATTTTAGATGCTGGAAAATATGATGGGCAAATTATAAGACTTAGAGCTTCTTTGTGGGTGTTTAATCACTATCAAGTTTATTTTGAAAAAGTTAATGGCCCGACTGAGGGCAAGGTCTATTATAAAGATTATCCGGATAAGAGATTTCAATTAAGTTATGTTAGAGATGGTCTGGATGAATTTCAAAGCAATATGGATAATTTTTTGAATGAAAATGGATTTCGGGTACCCTTTGAGATAGCTTTTGGAAAAGAGCTTGTTGACAAAATTAAAATCAAATTTGACAATTCAAAACCTAAAAAGAAATACATAGTCAAGAGCGTTTCCGTGAAAACTGCCGGCTGTCGTGGGTGGACGAAAATAAGAAAGAAAAAACCTTCTTGGCTTAATCCTGCATTAAGGGGAGGCTCCAGTACGCTCCAAAGCACAGTTATGGGCTACATAGCCAATTTAGATGATATTGATAGGCGTCTTACAGCTAGGGAGACCCCAGATTGGTTAGAATTTCTTCAAGAATATACATATCCCGAAATTTCTGTAAATTACGGCAAGGGGGAGGAAGAACCACAGCCAACTGCTTTAGGTTGCATTGTTGATGACTTAGACATAGGAGGAATGGTTGATTACATTGGCGAAGAACTTTTATCCTTGGGAGATGCGATTGCAGCGAATTTCAATGCTAAAATGTGTAAAACAGAAATTGGTATTGGAGATCCAGCAACAGAAGAGAAAAATAAGAAAGACAAAGCAGATGAAGAAGAGGCGCTAAAGATTTATGAGTCGCTTGTTAAAGATAAAATGAAGGCTTTAGAGAAAGATCTTGAATTTAGGATGCAATCTGAGGGTTATAACGAACAACAAAGAGAAAATCTATCGGAAAAGTGGGAACTCAAAGAAGGAGAAGACCCCACCCCAGACCAGCAGCGCTTATTAAATGAAGCGATGAAATTGGCAACAGGACAAAGAAGCGAATATGACTATCCATTTTGGGATATAGCAAAACACAATGCTTTTAAAAAATTTAAATATGAAGATAGTTTAATAGACATGCTTTTCGGCATAATGAAAAAAAATAGCAAAGGCACCCGCCCAACGAGAAAGAAGATGGAAGAGGCCTTTGCTAAAATGGGGGCTTGTGGGCTTGTTAAGTTATTCGAAAAAGTAATCAAATGTTTGTTGAGCGGGATGACTTTGGAAGCGGCACTACAAAAAATGATCTTAGCTGCCCTCAAATCAATGACAAACGATAATTTAGGGCGATTGCTCATTGGCCTACCGGTAGACAAACAAGCCGAAGTGTTGGCCAAAGTAGAAAAACAATTTAAAAGTATGCCTTCTCCGTTTGATGATGATAATTTTAAAACAGGCGGAGTTGCCTATGTGATTAATTATCCAGACGGAACGTCTAAAGTATTTTTAAAAGAAGAGTGGGAAAAAGAGCAAGAAAAAGTAAGAGCTTGGAAAAAAGCAGATAGAGACGCTATGACAATGGAAGATTATGGTGAAAGAGCGATGGCGTTTATTACTGGAGAACCTCTTACCTTTCAGGATTCGGTGGATGATGTAGTAGCAACCGGCGGAGAACTGGAGGTTATAAGAGAACAAGGAAGCATTGGCAAAGCAGTAGGGGCAATTCAAGGAATTCTTATTGATGCTTATATTGAGGCGATAATGGAAACCAATTCCATGGAGTCTTTACTAAACGAGTTGGACAAATTTCCGGGCGCCAAACTTTTAGCAAAAATTATATCTGACTTAGCCTGCCCTGTTCCGCCTTTGTTCGATCCTCCTATTAGTAGTTTTTTAAGCACATTAAGTCTTAACATTTGTGATCCAACATTGGGCCTAACAATGCCCCAGTGGCAAGGGTTGCCACCATGGCCGGGATGGGATGTGATTTTAGAGGCACTTAAAAATGCTCTTTTGGAAGAATTGAGGGACATGTGGTTGAGTATTATGTGGAATCTTTTATACAAGCTGCTTGTAACATTAGAAAGCATTTTGTGTAAAAGCTTGGCTGCGTTAGGGTCGGTTGCGGCAGATGCTTTAAATCCATGGGCGCAAGAAGGAGAAGAAGTTAGTCTTTTGAGCGCTTTCCGGGACGCCTTTTGTGGCCCGGACAAGTCAGATGAAGAAGTGCAGCAAACAGCAGTTGGTGCCTTAGAGGCTTTTGGCGCCCTACCAGCCTCTACCACTGCCGGCAACGACATGGCGAACACCGCTATTCTAACTTTATCTAACAACATGTCTAAAAATGAAATTTTGGGTATGTTAGTTTCAAATCCGGTCGACCAAGATTTTGCTACTTTAAATAGAGCGTCCAATGCTGTTGCCTTAGCAGTGCCGGAAATGGCGGGTACCCTTGGGTCCCCAGAGCAATTATCTGATTTATTTACTCAGTTAGGTAGCTTTTTAAGCCCAACTGAACGTTCTCAAATTCAAGCAGCATTAATAGCCAATTTGCCAGATGCCCCAGTGAGCGAATCCATTTGTTTAACAAATGATGAATTTGAGCAACGAAACAGAGACCAAGTAAATCAGTTGACCAATGCTGGGCTCAACCAACAAGAGGCAGAGGCTTATGTTCAAAGATTGAACGGCGCAGCCGAGGATACTTTGGCTGAGGTTGTCGATAATCTTCTTAAATTTGATGGTCCGTTTAATATTCCCCCCGGCACAAAGCAAATTTATAATCAAACAGATCCAAATGCCGGTACTAGCCAGAGTGATAGCGATTTAACAACTGTTCCGGGATCTGGCGGTGCCGATAATTCATGTCAAAGCAACCCTGTCGCCGATTTAATGAATCCTCGTAGAAACGAGGAGACTGCCAGAATATTTGATTCTCTATCAGAGAAAATGTTTGATGAATTGGTTGTTTGTTATGTTAAGGACTTGGTTGGCGGAGACTTTAACAACGGCGGGTTTTTAAATTATTTAATGTCCGACATGAACGGCAACAAATATACCATGCATAATTGGCTAACTAAAAATTTCTTTTCAAAATGGTTTTATTCGGATTCGGCTGAGGTTGCCAGAGCAGAAGGAAAAGAGGGTACTATTTCCGGCATCTTCGCTGGTTTTCAGCAAGGGTTTTATCCAAAGACAATTGGAAAAGCATTAAGAGATAATTTAATGGAAGGGGAGGTAGAGTTTGCGACAACTACCGACATTATTCGTAAAAAGAAATTTAATGCAAAATATGATCCCGGCACATTTGATAAGGAATGGAAAATCACAAACCGCAGAAAGGCTAGAAAAAAAGCGGATGTGACTTTAGAGTACAGTACCGGTGGAGAATTTCCCCACCCAATAGATCCAGAAGAAGATCCCATTAAAACTGGTTCAAAAATAATTGGCAGCTTCAGTAATGGAATTGTTTCAAAAGATGGAGGCATCAAGGAAAATTTCAATTATCAAATTCAGTTTTCTCGAGTTTTTAATTATGATGACATAAAACAAAAAACTGTTTTAAATAATTTTATTGTTGAGCGACACTTGGATGAGGATGAGGCCCCTTTGGTTGGCTCTTTCCCGGGTACCTTCTTAGGCGTCACCACATATCCTGCCTTTATATTCAGGGAGTTTCTCAACAGCAAATGGAACGGAATTCAGGGTTATAAAAAAGTGAAAGGCAACGATATGTATGACAAGATTAATTCCAAAATGTTGGAAATGGCTAGGGATTATACAATGACTAAACCGGGGGCCGATCCTGCAAATGCATCAGACGCAGACATATCCAGTGGTTTTTTGTTTGGATATGAATTTGACGATCTAGACTCAGATCCGGATTATTTTACATATGTTGGTCCCAAAGGCGGAGATTATGAATTTGAAGAAGAGGAAGCAATTCTTGGGAAAATGAAGAAAAAACACTCCAGAGTACATATCTTAAACCCGGCAGTTTATGGAGGAAAATATTCTAATCCTCCGTTTTATATTGATGACCCAGAGAGAATTGGATGGTTGGGATTGATTTCAAGCTTGGTACCGAGCGGAAATAGTTGCGATAAGGATGCGGATTTATTAGATATAGGATCGATAACAGAAAGAGTTAATTCGCAGTCTAGAATGATTCCATATGACGATAGGCTTAATATAGAAAGAGTATGTGCCACAGAGATTCCGTTTGATAAAATAGCAAGCCCATCGACACATGCATCTATAGAAGGAACAATAAAGGCCACCATTAGAATTAATTTGATAGAAAAGTTTTTATTGGGCATGCCGGCATATGCAAATCTTTCCCCTACTCCCGGCAATTATGATGATGGGATGTTTGAACTGATTGCTGTTTCTATGAAAGAAGAGTTGATGGCTCAAAATGGTTTTGGTTGGTTTAGTAGAATAAAGGGGCTAAACTATTGGCTTTTGTTTTTGGAGCAATGCGTTCAAGTTTATCAAAGAATGATTGATAATGGAGAAGTAGAAACAGACATTAATATTGATATAATGTTGGCCAACATCAGAGCAGCACAAACTGTTTATAAATGGCCTCAAAAAAACGCTACAACATATATAGAAAATCATAGAAAATTTAGATTGCCAAGCAGACAGCTAACATGGAGAGACATAAACGGAAAAGAGTTTTATTCCTATTCTCTAGCATATCAGGCATTTGATGAGAACATTTTCAAAACCAATAGAGAAATTAAACAGGAAGGAAGTTGGGTAGATATTATTCTTTTGCACCAATTGAGGTTTGCTAGTAAGATTTTAACCATTAGGGTTTTAGAAAAAGAATGTACCGAGATTCTTAAGCAGCTAATCAAAAAAGAAGCTGAATACATGTTCGATAAATTTAGTAACTCGATGAAGCCCAAACCTCCAATTTCTAATATTCAAAAATACTTTATGGGTTTGGATTCTATGTTCATTGGCTCATCATTGAGAATAGGGACAACTGAATACCTCATCGATAAGCAAACAGAAGGCTCCCAAGCAGATCCGGGAGATATACCGCACGTTATTAGTAATCCCAAAACAGATAGTCCTTTAGACAATGGAAATCCTGATCCGGATTTGTTGAATGAAACTGGAGTTTTTATTATTGAAAAATACTTGAGAGTAAATGATAAAGAAGACGCTCCAAGTTTTATACAAAATAGAGATAATAATTTAAAGGGCGTCGTTAGTTTAAAAGACTTTCAAAAATTTGTTGATGAACATCAAATAACTCTAAAAGTAAGTAATTTTAAAATTTCTGATTGTTTTGGAAGCCTAGACATAAGAGAGGACGAAAAAACAGAAGAAATGAAATTAACCGGAGAAGCTGGTTTAAAATATGGAATAAGAATTTGTTATGCTCCCCCGGAGGGTTTTAAGGGCGCCAATGTTAGCGATAAGTTTGCTATGCAAAACAAAGCCTATAATGTAAGGCAGAACGGCAGTGCTCATACCAAATATATCTTTCCTATAACATCTTCAGAGGTTGATTTGTTGGATTCTCCATTAGCCGATTTCGATTGGGAAAACGGAGTTGATGATCCTTATGATTTGGAATGTATGGTAACCAAATTGATGACCGAGCCAGATTTTAAATTATTTTTTGATAAATTGGTTCCCATAAGAACTTACACAAGCTTCATGGCAATGTTTATTTCGACAGCATTTTTAGATGCCTTCGGAGACGCTGATGACGAGAGAGCAACCGGAGAAAAAAGCGACAAACCAGAAAGAGATGATTGGGATAGATATTTGTTCGCGTCCTCGAAGGCTGTATGCAGAAGAATGTTTGCAAATTTGTACACACTCAATGATTTTGACCCAGATGAAGAGCAGGATGATTTTGGAATTAGTGACTGGATAAAGAACATAAATCCTTTTGCGAATGTTCTTCCCGGGATACTTACTTGGTGGCAAAGAAGAAATGTTAGGCCTAAACCAACAGAATGTCAAAATCCTTTCATGGATTTATTTGGGGGGTGATAATTAGTAAGAGGTGAAAACTATGAATTTGGCTCCTGTGCTTCCGCTAAAATTAGATGATCAAAATGGCTATGCCATGATAACTGATTTGAAAAAGTTAATTTCTTTCCATTTGAAAAATTTATTACTTACTAGCAAAGGCGAAAAAATAAGCGATCCCAATTACGGCGTGGGTTTAAAAAGATATTTGTTTGAACCAATGCAAACTGGAATTTCAAATAAAATAAGAAATGAAATAGAAATTCAAATATCTAGATATTTATCTTATGTTAACTTGAAAGATATAAAGGTTTTTGAAAATGAAAGCGACTATTCTCTTTCTATACAAATTAGTTATAGTTTGTTTGGAAGTAGTCTTAACGAAACAATGATTATAAATGCTGATGGCTCAACTTCTGCACCGCTTGGCGAGGCACTATCTTAGGAACATTCTGTATGTCAAAAAAGAAAATAAATTATACTAGTAAAGATTTTGATAGCATTAAATCAGACCTTTTGGATCATGCTAGGAGATATTATCCAGATAATTATAATGATTTTAATAATTCATCTTTTGGTTCGATGATGTTTGACGCTGTTGCTTATGTTGGCGATATTATGTCTTTTTATTTAGATTACCAAGTAAATGAAAGTTTTCTAGAAACAGCATTAGATCCTGAAAATGTAAGAAGAATATCAAAAAGATATGGTTATAAACACTTAGGGGCACCGACAGCTTATGGAACTGCAACATTTTATGTGATAGTTCCTGCGGCATCTTCTGGCTTAGGCCCAGATTTAAATTATGTTCCAATTATAAAAACCGGTACTGAGATGAAATCAACATCTGGAATTAGTTTTTTATTAACAGAAGATGTTGATTTTTCTAATTCTAAAAATGAAATAGTGGCGGCGAAATTTAATAACACAACAGGAAAACCAACGGATTATGCAATTCGTGCCCATGGACAAGTTAGATCCGGAAGATTCTATGCAGAGGAAGTGACTGTAGGAGCCTTTGAAAGAAATCGAAGAATTCGCGTAGGAGACGCGAGTATAAATTACATTTCAAAAATAACAGATTCAGAAGGACATGAATATTATGAAGTAGAAAATTTATCTCAGGATGTAGTATATTTAGAAGTTGTTAATAAAAATGTTCAATCAGACGGAGTTCCTTCTTTGTTAAAGCCTTATAGAGCAACTAGAAGATTTACTGTTGATCAAGACGGTTCCGGAACATATTTGCAATTTGGATTTGGTTCCGACGATGAGGGTGGCGGCTTGAACATTGCAGACCCAGCCTCTGTAGTGTTGGAATTGAATGGGAAAAATTATGTTACAGACTCTGCTTTTGATCCTTCAAAACTTCTAAATACCACAAAAATGGGAATTTCCCCTGCAAATACAACTTTAAGAATTGTTTACGGAGCTAGCCAAGGAGATACTATTTCGGTGGGGGCCGGCCAGTTAAATACTCTAACCAGTGTCGAATCTGAATTTCAAGAAACAACTAATAGTTCGACCACAAATTCAACAGTAATTTCATCTTTAGAAGTTACCAACGAAGAGATAATTGTTGCTGGAGCATCGGCACCAACAGCAGAGGAATTACGACTTTATTCATATTCGGTCTACGCTGCCCAAAACAGAGCAGTAACTCGAAATGATTATGAGGCTATGGTTTATTTGATGCCAAGAAAATTTGGAGCCGTTAAAAGAGCATCGGTTATTAATGATCCTAGTTCGTCTAATAGACGTTTAAGTCTTTATGTTATTTCCGAAGATTCAGCGGGTAATTTTATGGAGACCAACAGCACTGTAAAAGAAAATCTTAAAATATGGCTAAACAAAAATAGAATGTTAAATGATTCAATTGATATTTTTGACTGCAAGGTTATAAATATAGGGTTTACATATACTATAATTGCCGACCCAGAATTTGATAAATATTCTGTAATTTCAGAGGCAAATTCTAAATTAAATGCCTTGGTTTTAGAAAAAATGTTTATTGGAGAGCCATTTTATATTTCAAAGATCTATAATACACTAAATAAACTTGATGGAGTTATTGATGTTAAGAGGGTAAGGTGTTCAATAAATTCCGGTAGCCCTTACTCAGCTATAGACATAAGCAGTGATGAGCTTTATTCTGATGATGGAACATATTTAAAGACTCCTAAAAATGCTGTTTTGGAAGTTAAATTTCCAAATAATGATATTAAAGGAACTGTAGTATAATGGGAATTAAAAGATATTTTGCAAATGCAGACAATACGATCACAAATGCTTTTGAAGAGGATTTATCAACTAGGGGTACTGGGTCTAATATGGGAGCTTCTGATGTTTTAGAAGTGTTTTCGATTTACGGCCAAACATCCAGTTCTGCCGGGTCGGCCACGGAACTTTCTAGGGTTTTGATAAAATTTCCAGTAACTGTGGTATCTTCTGATAGAGATAGCGGTAACATTCCGGCATCCGGAAGTGTTAAATTTTATCTTAAAATGTATAATTCCAAACACTCTAGAACTTTGCCGAAAAATTATGAACTTCTTGTTTCTGCTGTTTCTTCTTCATGGGAAGAAGGCAATGGTTTGGATATGGAATATTATTCAGACTTAACTAATGGAAACGAAGGCTCAAATTGGATAAGTGGTAGCCAATCTGGGGGCTGGACAAGCGCTGGGGGGGACTACCATTCAAGCCCTGCGCCAGTTAGTCAATCTTTTGATGTTGGGACTGAAAATTTAGAAATAGACGTTTCAAATATTGTTGAAGAGTGGATAGACAGCACCACAAATTATGGTTTTGGAATTAGATTGACTGATTCATACGAGGCTTATTATAGTTCTTCCACCGGGGAAGATGCCGGCAGTGTTTTGCACAATGTTAACGGATCTACTAAATCATATTATACAAAAAGATTTTACGGAAGAGGAACTGAATTTCATTTTAAAAAGCCTGTTTTGGAAGCTAGGTGGGACTCCGTGACTAGAGATGATAGGGGGACATTTTATTATAGTAGTTCTCTCGCCCCAGCCGATGATAATTTAAACACTATTTATTTTTATAATTACATTAGAGGTCGTCTCGAGAATATTCCATTAATAGGAAAAAATAAAATAATGTTGAGCCTTTTTTCAGGCTCCTCAGATAATACTGGTCCTTATGGTGCTGCTCTTACAATGTCGACCGACTACACTCATGTTCTCGCTACTGCACCAACCGTTGTTACTGGTGGGTATGTATCGACGGGAATTTATTCGGCTTCTTTCGCATTCACAGGTTCCTCAACCCTAACCAATGTTTATGATGTTTGGTTCAGTGGCAGCGACAGCATTCCTGATGCTTCAAAAGCGACTTATCAATTTTATTCCGGCTCCATAGCCCCCAATACTCTTTATGGATTTGGATATTCAAATGATAAGAAGTATGTCTTATCTATGCCAAATTTGGAAAAAGAATATTATAGAGACCAGACAGCTAGATTGAGAGTTTTCAACAGAGAGAAGAAATGGCAACCTTCTATTTATTCCAGAGCTACGTCGGTTATCCCTCCAACAATTATTCCAAGTGCATCTTTTAGAGTGGTTCGGATTGTTGACAGTTTAGATGTAATTCCATATGGTACTGGATCAAATAATAACACAGGAATTTCTTATGATGTTTCTGGGGCATATTTTGATTTAGATATGAATGTTTTTGAGGCTGGGTATCAATACGGGTTGAAATATTCATTTAAAGATGCTAATACTGGAACCTATCACGAGCAGCCTTACATTTTTAAATTTAGAGTGGTGGAATAATGAGCATTAAGGATCTTTTTGATAAAAGAAAGCAGCAAACAAAAACTATAACCTCTGATTCTTTTTTTAGCGGAAGTAAAGATGTTGAATCGACCGATTACATTGCGGCAAAGAAAAAACAATTTGAAGAATTTATTCCTCATGTTAACTATGCTACAGCTTCAAACTTTGCAAAGTATGGTTCCGCAGAGATGTATTACGAGTCTGCTTTCAAAAGAATTTATCAACAATATCCTTATGATGGAACATTAGAAGAAAAACAACAGTTTGAATTATCATCTTCTTATTTGGATAAGCATATATTTGACAAAATTTATCCTCGCACAAATGGTTATGCTATTTTCTCCGCCGATGGTTGGGGGGCTGTTGGCGCGACCAATGATGAATTTGGCAACCCTACAACTGTTGAATATATTACAATTCAAGGAGGCCCCCATACTGCATCCAGCGGAATGACAACTATAGCGACAACTTTTGATGACTCAATGAAATATGATCTCTCGACTAAGAGAGGTTCGAGTTTAGCATTTGATGTTGCTTCTTCTGGTAGCACTATAGAATTTTGGTTTAAGAAAAACGGGTTTCAATCAACAAAAACCCAAAAAGAAGTTATTTTTGATTTATATAATGGCAGCAATGGTGGGGTTTGTCTTTATTTGACTTCTAGTGCTGCTTCATCTATGGAATTGAGGGTCTATTCTGGGAGTGCTTATAATCAAGTTTCTTTGGGAACTACCAATTTAACAGACAATACTTGGCGACATTGTGCCGTCACAATCGAATCAGCACAAGCAAAATTTTATTTAAATGGAAACCTCGCAGACACTCAAACAATTTCTAACACAATAGGAGACATAACCGGATCACTTAATGCTACTATTGGGGCATTATATGGAGCCCTAACAGGATCCAGCGGCACTGCCGCCGGAGATGGCAAACTCTCCGGCTCACTTGATGAATTTCGTTATTGGAAAGTTGCGAGAACCGGGAGACAGATAAGCAACAACTGGTTTGTTCCTCTTGGCGGAGGAACAAACAAATCAACATCCAATAAAGATTTGGGCGTTTATTACAAATTCAACGAAGGGGTTGTTGGCTCATCTTCAATAGATTCAACTGTTTTGGACTACTCTGGTCGCATTGCAAATGGGGTTTGGACAGGTTATACTTCCAATTCTAGGAACACAGGTTCTGCTATGGTTTTGAACGGAATAGCTGCCACGGAGTTTAAAGATCCGATCATTTATTCCTCTCATCCAGATGTGTCGTCTTCTGTGGCAGAATATAAAACCTCTGGAAGTATGTATGATTTAGAAAACACCTCCATGTTTTATCACCTTCTTCCATCATGGGTAACCGAAGAAGACACGGAGACAGGAGGGCAGCTTAAAAACTTATGTCAAATAATGGGAAGTTATTTTGATACCCTACACAATCAAATTTCTTCATCTCTCCATTTCAGAGATATGGTTTATCCAAGTTCAAGTTATAAAGCAGTCCCTTTTATTGATAAAATCATAAAAGATCAAGGGTTCAGTGTTTCTGAAAATTTTGTTGACAGCACAATAATTGAAAAGTTTTTTGATAAAGATGACAATGAGGTTTACGAGAAGTCCTTAAATGAAGTCAAAAATCTCATTTACCACAACATCTATAACAATCTCCAATTCATTTATAAATCAAAAGGAACAGAAAAATCATTTAGAAATCTTTTTCATTGTTATGGCATTGATTCGGAAATAGTTAAGCTCAACCTTTATGCTGATGATTCGACTTTTGTTTTTAAAGATAACTACGAACATACATCAATTGAAAAAAGATATGTTGACTTTAATCATTCTGATAGATTCGAGTCAACAATCTATTTGACTTCTTCTGCGTCTGATGCGGATTCTTTGGGATTTCTTTCATCAAGTACAGCAGCGGCGTCAGGATCGTTTACTTTAGAAGCAGAAGTAATATTTCCTAAAAAATTAAAAAAACATGAAACTGGCTATTTCCCAACAACTTTTCTTTCAAGTAGTTTGTTTGGTTATCACAAGTCCGAAGAATGGCTCGGCAGGGGCGGATATTCTAATGTTTGGATTGATGGTCAAAATCCTTCTGGAATAGACTATGGAACAGGATTTGGGAATAAAGGATATGTTGAAATTGGTACCAGAGAGACATGGAATGATATAATTGGTCACCAAGGAACAAAAAAATGGTCATATTCTGGTTGGGTTTCTCCGGGTCGCTCCATCCAACACCCAGCTAGCTACCTGTTTTTTGGATCCAATGGCTCTGTTTCGTTATTTTTTTCCGGCTCTTCAAGTAATACAGATTTGTATTTATGGCACAGGCATGTCGACGGCTTTGCAGAATTTAGGACTGATGCCACAGATTGGTATAAAACTGGGTCATGGTATCATATAGCTGCCATTGTTGATAGTTCTGCTGATGGGGCATCTGGATCTCTTTGGGTTAATGGTGAAATTCAAGCCCTTGCCACAAACATCGCATCTAGTGGGGGAATTTACTCTTACCTCAGCCAGTCTGTTGATTTCACAATTGGAAACAATTTGGGCGGGTGGATAGACGAAGTTGCAATTTTTGATGATTGTTTAACACCATCAGAGATAAATTCAATTTATACCACTGGGAGGGTGGAGTCTTTTACTGCTAGCCCGTTGACAGCTTCCAACATGGCTCTTTGGTATAGAATGGGTGAGGGGTCTGATACAATTAGTCAGATTTATGATGTTTCCGGAAACGGGAGAAATTCAACCGAAACAGCTTATATTGATATAGGCTCCACTTATTCTGCATCGTGGGCTCCAGCCTCTGATGTGGATATGAGAGTTTATGCTTTAAGAAGCGAAATGGAAAGTGATTATGGAAAATTCATAGTAACAGGTTCTGATGGCTTGGGAATTCCTTATACTCTCGAAAGCCCCACATATAAGCTTTATGACAACAATAAGTGGAACTTAGCATTTAGAGTAAAGCCAAATTCTTTTCCCTTGGTTGATGGTGTTTGTGGCCCGGGGCATGGCTATAATTATGAATTGTATGGTGTAAATTCAATTGGCGATACGGTGTTGAATGAATTTGTTTTATCATCTAGTACCGATTCCTCAAATTTTATTAATGACAGATATGTTTATATGGGTGCTCATCTAGATGACTTCACCGGATCAGTGCGTGAATATTCTGATGTTAAAATTTCTTCTGTTCGGGCATGGCAAAGCTACTTGGATGATGAAACAATAAAACTACATTCTTTTGATATTAATAATTGCGGAGTGAAAAACCCATATAGAACAGACAATATGTTTCAAAATTTAGATGGAGATATTTTAACTTCATCAATTCCGAACATCCATGTTCCTCAAATAGAGACATTATCATTACATTGGGATTTTTCCACGGTAACCAGTTCAGATTCTGGTGGGCAATTCGAAGTTCCTGATATTTCTTCGGGTTCTTCGAATATTGTAAATCGATATGGCCCATGGATGGGACGAGCCATAAATTACCAACACATCGGTCAGGCAATTAATTTTCCGACAAGTAGTTCTAAAGTTGTCGACCGGTCTTTTGTTTATTCGGCCAAACAAAGACTTCCGGAAGTTGTTTATTCATCCAACATGGTTAATGTTATTGACGAAGACAAAGAAGCTTTCTTTCAAGACCCAGATGTTTCTGACGCCTTCTTTTCTTTTGAAAAGAGCATGTATGGCATAATATCTGAAGAAATGTTAAAGATGTTTGCAACAGTTGTTGATTTTAACAATCTTATCGGGTCTCCAATAAATAAATATCGACACAAATACAAACAAATGGAGGCATTGCGATCTCTATTTTTCGAAAAAGTCGGAAATGACCCAGACATTGACAAATTCACAACATTTTATAAATGGATTGATTCATCAATTTCAAATGCCATTCAACAACTTTATCCTGCGTCGGCAAGATTTTCAGAAGGCGTCAGAAACATGGTTGAGAGCCACGTGCTTGAACGCAGCAAGTATGTGCATAAGTTACCTATCCTAACTCGCAAAACGGCAACAGAGGGCATTATAAAGGGCTCTACGGAGCTAAATTATGACTGGGGGATCGGCCACGCCCCAATTGATGGCACCGAGAACAAAAACTGTCTTTGGCAGAAAGAAAGAAAAGAAAGAACAGGAGATAGAGAGGCTATAAGAAGAGTTTTGAGAAATGATGTAGTCTTTCCGTCTCCTAATCTCAAAGATAACGATAACAATACTTATAACGGTTCGGCCTATGCTTTGAAGAGATTATCAAAATCGTATAAACTTAATATGAAAACGATTTATCCAATTCATGCTGGAACAAATTATTCTCATAACAAAGATAGAGATTTCTTTAGACCATATGTTAGCGTTCACGGGGCCACAGGATTTGAGACTGGAGTTCCTCAAAATGCTTATACAGTTGGTCTCGGAACAGGATCTGGTACAACTGCGTTTAAAGTTTGCACCGATGATTTGCCAACTAAAAGAAAATATGCTTTTGATATATTGAACGGCAGGATTAACAATTATGGATATCTTGGCCGATTAAAGGGAGAACAAAAATTTCCTTTTAATTTTATGTCTGGTTCTGTAGCAACTGGTTACAATTCAGAGGTTATAACTGGATTTAAGAATGACGTTGTTATAACCAATGTTCACTCTGACACTTATTCTCAAACAAACGACATAGGAATGCAAAGCCCATTTACTGAAACTTGGGTAGGAGGCCATCAATCTAGGCATGTAGAACTAAACAATTTCCACCCAGATTTAACTGCGAATGCTCCAGTAAATAAACGGCATAGTGGAATTAAAGCTAGTGGATCTATAGAATTGGTTTTTGCTCAAATAGCAGATGGCGATACTTTAACAATAAATGACGGTTCTGGAAATGTTGTTTATGAATTTGACAGTAATGATGCATCCGGATCCGGTACCGTCAAAATAACTTTAGGCAATCAAGTTGTTACCAAAAACAGCATGGAAAGTGTTGTGGCCGCTAATCAGGATATAACAATAACCAGTAAATCAGTCGTAACCGCAAACATTGGTATAATATTAGTAAACGAAAACACTGGAAGTTCTTATAATCATGCTGTTACTGGGTCCTTTGCTTCATCAACGGCAACCCCAGATGGAGCATTTGTAGGATTTGCCGGAGGTACTAATGAATCTAATTCAATAGTTTACAATCAAATAGATGATAAATATTCTAGACCTGAAGGCTGGTTGTTAAAGATTGGGGAACTTACGGCCCCTGCTGATGGTGCCTTGGGAATTGTTGGACCAGATTATGGCGGCCCCTATCCGGATGATTCTAGAAAATATGCCGTTAGATATAGGGATGAAAGGACTAAGCGACCTATTAACATCCGCAACATACTGCATACCACGGCATCCACAAGGCTTGGAAATTTTCAACATAATTATGAAGTTGTTAACACATGTGGAAGAAAGCAAAACAATTATTTTGCAAGAAGGAATGAAGCATCTCTTTTACCAAATGCGCTTGATGGTATTTTGCAAGAAACAACACTTCCCCTTACAACCATAGGAATAACGCCGAATACTAGATATAGTAATGCATTTTTAGATAATGATAATTATGGAAACTCCAATAGAGCCCATAATGATGGGTTTTATTCTACATTTAATGGCTTAACCTCTGGGGATTCTAGCGAAGTTGTAATAGGTACCGCTTCTGATTGGAATGACATAATAGGATCGGACTCTGACGGCTATATGTCTATTTCTGCTTGGATCCAACCCTTGGGCTGGGGCTCTAATGCTGACGCTGATTATGGCGGAACCGTTCTGAACTTTGGGTCTGGTGACATCAATGTGCAGATAACTTCTGATGGGGAAGTTAGGTTTTTTGTCGACCGGGCCTCTGCTGATGGAACTTGGTATACTTCAGGAGTTTTGAGTCTAAACAAGTGGTATCATGTTGTGGTGATATATGATTCAAATACACTTAATGATCCAACAATTTATATAGACGGGGTCAAATTCACAGCAGCCGACGGCAACTTGACAGAATCATCAAACCCTTCCGGGGCTTTTTCCGGGATCGCAGGATATAATTGCGCCATAGGGGATTCCACTGCCGACAGTGGAAGAACTTTTGATGGATATATTGATGAAGTGGCCATTTGGTCTAGACTTCTATCAGAAGTAGAAGCCAAATCAATTTATAGAAGAGGAAGGGCCGCAAGCTTAGGAGACATGCCAAAAACTAATTTAGAAGCTTGGTATAGAATGGGCGGAGGAAATGATACGACTAGTAACATTTATGATGTTTCCGGAAACAACAGACACTCGACTAGTGTTGTGAATGTGACGATTGAATCAAATAGTTATGTTAAGAAAATACCAGATTTAGAAAACACTGGCTCAAATTCTATTATAACATCTCGGTTTTCTTCTCCGGGTGGGCCAGAGATTAATTCTATTGGCTATTTAGATATCCATTCGAATGAATATTCGGCATACAACGCGATGCCTTGGAGGAACTTAAGTGTTCTGGGGTCTGGTAGTGGAGAAAGCAATTCATTAAGAGCCACAGATCATATAGGGCAGAGAAGAGGCCTTAAGACTCTTTTGAGATCTCATAGTGGTAAATACGGAAGTGATTCCACATTTGGTACATCTATTTCGGCTGAAAATTATGTTACCTCCCCATCATATGTAAAAAATAATCAAAACACATCTAGAAGAGGAGCGTACCTATCTTCTTCTGTTTTAACTACTAAAGCAGTTAATATAGGAATAGGCTCCACTGATACTTATACACATTATTTTAAATTAGACTCAGGGAGTCATTCTTGTTGGACACATTCCTATACATTTTCAGCTTGGGTTAATCCACATGATAGATCTGGAAGTCGCGAGCTAGCTCTTTTTTCTAAAGGAAACGTGAGTCCGGGTTTGGATGAAGTTACTTTGTTTGTGGAGGAAGCAAACGATATTTTGAAACTTCGAGCTTATGGCGCTGGGCCTAATTATAGAAGATGGTCCACTGATTCTGGATTTCTCACAACATATACTGGTAGCTGGGTGCATGTTGCGCTAACTGTAAATGCTACGAATGATTATTATTCTGGTGATGCGGTTGTTTTATACATAAATGGAGAAGCCGTCACGTTTGATGTTTCTTCTAATGGAGCAGCAACCGCCAAATCAGGTAGAACAATAAAAGAAGTTACTTTCGGAGCATGTACCACTCTGGCCACTGGTGAGCATTTTTATGGATATATGGATGAGATTGCTTGGTTCTCTTCGTCTTTGTCGGCCGATACAATAGCTACCATTTATAATGATGGATATTATTATGATCAATATTCCGAAATTGATAGCATAGTTCACCATTGGTCAATGGGGGACAACGCATCTGACGAGCTAGACTCAGGAACTAATATAACCGATGCAGTTAGAGATTCTATTGGCAGTTCTCATTTGGACGCAAAAAATGCTCAATATATGAATTTTGTAGATCGTTCTATGACAACAAGGCCAACTGTCGGGTTCACATCGACAGTTAAGGATAATGGTTTTGTTAGTCGTCCAATTCCTCAAAGCGAATTTCAATATGGCTGGATTCGGTCTGCAATAAGTGGCTCTCAATGGGAACCGGGACAGGAAATTATGACCTATGCTCCCAATAGTGGAATAGTGAGTTCATCTAGTGGTTTTGTTCCTGCCCTAACGTTTCCATCGGCCTCAACTTTAATAGGAGTATAAAAATGGCTCAATTTGTAGATTTTGTCGGACTAAATACATTTGTTTACGAACCATCAGGTTATAATCCAAAAGAACAAAAAACTAAAAGCGTTATCACCAAATTTAATGGATCTGATAGTCATATTAATATAGGTACTGCTGCCACATGGAATAGTTTAATTGGTGATTATAACTTGGCAAAATTTTCTCTTTCTGTTTGGATAAGACCAACTGGGTGGGGAGAAAATAATTATGGATTTATTTTTGGCGCAGGAGAGGAAGATGATGGGTCCATAAGTTTATATTTAAGAAACGATACGGGTCAACAATCTATTAGAGTGGAGGTTCAACACACCAGTGGGGGAACAGACGCAACAGCCTTGGCACCACATGATTCTATAGTTTTAGATACTTGGACACATGTGTTGATTACTTATGATGGTACTGGGATTGCACCCACTCCGGAAAGAATTAATATTTATATTAATGGAAAGATCGTAGGAAGCAGCAGATCTTGGTCTCGGGGAGTCTACGAAGGAATTCAGACTGACGATGTTTATATAGGAGACAGGCCAGACGGCGACAGGGCATTCGAAGGCTATATCGATGAATTAGCTTGTTGGACTAGAATTGTGACACCCGAAGAGGCCGGAGTGATTTTTTCCAAAGGTAGGGTGAAAAGCCTTCAAGGCTTAACTGAAATACAAGACGGCCTATTGGCTTGGTACAGACTCGGAGAAGAAGATTCAACAGCGTCTTTTAAAGACTCTGGTCCTAATAAATTAGATTCTACTAGCACCAATAATATAAGTTTTGAATATGATTCTACTGAAGAAAAGTCTGAATCTGAAACACTAACTTCTGATTTAGTGTTGTCTCGCGACGCTGGTTTGAATTTAAATCATGTGGGTGTTTTATATCAAAACAAAACAATCGCCCCCATGGAATATTCTAAAAATTCCACCTTTCCTTTACAATTACCATCGGCAGCTTCATATTTTCCAGCCATTATGATTCGGAGAAATGGTCCATATGGATTTTCATCTTGGAAGCAAATGAGAGTAAGCCAAAACCACCTTTTTAGGAAACAAAAGAAAAATAATGTTTTTACAATTGTAGAAGGGGGTGACTTGGGCACTTCTTTTTCGGAAGATGGAACAAAATCAAAAACTATAAAAAATAAATATGGCTCAATAAAATATTTTATTGAGCCACCGGTTTCTTTTAGATACAAACCAATTTCTATAAATTTGGGAAACAAAACCATTCAAAATGAGGAGGAAGCTACAAGAATGTTTTCCCTCAAAGCTTCATTGGGTAATGAAACTGAATGGTTTGCAAATCAAGAATTGAATGGGCTTCTCAACTTGCAAGAAGGGAACGGCGGGGAAAATTATGAAATTATAAAAAAATATTATTTAGAAGGCGGCTTGGGTGATAAAAACTCCCCCATAGATTCTTTTGAATTTTTAAGATATTCAGAAAATGTATTTCCTAAAGAAATACATTCTTATAAAAACAAAATTAGAACAAGAGAAAGTTTTTCTTTTCCATGGAGGAATAGTAGAACTGATCGAAGGAGTGAAAACTCTATAGATGGTTTTGGTTTTGGTATTCAAATGCAAAGTGTGTGGCCGCTAGATGCGGACAATGATTTTGAAACAAAAACAAATAGATCTTTTAATGACATGACATTTGATTCAAATTCTATTCGTTTGGGTGGGGGCATATTTATGGATGCGACTATGAATGTTGATTGGGGAATCTTGCAGAATCCATATTGCCAAATGGCATCTCCGGAGATGAATCATCTCCTAGATCTAGGACCGCATCTTCTGAATTATTTTCTTTCCGCATCATGCCAGTATTCTAGGCGACACTGTGAGCCATATCAGGCAACAGTTGTAAACCCTTCTTTTCCGGGAGGCATTCCAGAAACTAGCTCAGTAGATGTAAGCTTGAACGGAATGATTCCTCAAACTAGTTTATTTGAGGGAATTGCTAAATGGGAAGCAGGAGATCAATGTGGTTATTTTTCCGGATCAAATTGGATTTTTACTCCCAAAACTCCTTTTTATGATTCTTATAGAGATTATAATTTGGAAATAAGAAAAAAGGGAGATAAATATTCAATTTTGCCTGAGTTTAGAATGAGTGAAAAGGTGGCAGATTTTGAGGAAAATTTGGATTGGAAATCTGAGGCGAATTTAGATTTTTTAAAAATAGAGGGCGGAACTATAAATAATAGTTCCGAGGAGGGGTTTTATGAAGTTTATTCCACGTCTGATTTCTTAAAGCATTTTAAGATTTTAAAAAACGATCACAAGGGTTTTGCTGATCCGCGTTCTATAACTTTAAGGTGCAAAGCTATAAAAAAATTCTTGCCATATGAAGGTTTTTACCCATGTCAAAGAACACTACAAATCAGTAAGCAATTTTATAATTCATATAAAAATAATTTTTATGCATCTGGGGGTGTCGAAACATTTGGTACCACGTCCAATTATGCTTTGCAAAATATTTACACCCCTATGTTTGCTCCCGGAATTATGTTCAACACTATCAAATCCGGTGTGGCGGTTGACTATCCAATAAAAACAATGCCTTCTCATTACATAACAGAATCAGCGTATGCTGGGTTTATTCATGATATGTTTAATGTCACTAACTCTTTTGATAGAAGAATTCCTTTCGAAGCAATTGTAAACCCTCAGCCACATATTGCCAATAGAACATTTTATAATAATGAAACATGCGCGACTGGTTCTCTAACGGGCTCCGATGGTGCTAATGGTACAAGGGCAATGATTGCATCATGGGATGGCGGAGGTGATGATTTATTTGTTAAAATGTCTAATAATTTTTTCGCAGAAGTTCCAAATTTTTTCCTACAAGATGGAAGATTAACGTCTATAAAGTCCCTAAATCAAGGGCATGGTGATTTTGGAAACCACCATCAACAAGGTGGCAACATTGTTCCTTTGGATCAAAGAACATATGGAATGAGAGTTAAAATGTTTAGGACTGTTTCAACCTCTAAGACTCCAGAATCTACTGGCCTATCAACGCCGCAAGATGAATTTGGCACAACTGTTGAAAATTTTTCTATGTATTCTAGACCTACTGCTTTTGGTCCTTCCACCAAATTAACATCCTTAGCATCGAAAGATAGCCGAGGAGGGGTAAACTGGCCCTTTACCCCTCCATATTATCATGGAGAAGGCTGGGTTGATTTGTATTTTTCACCGAAAACTACCGGTAAAACTAGTCTTAGTGAAATTTTATCAAACATTACTTCTTCTAATTATAGATTTTTCCAATATGATAATTTAAATGCGACTGAGCGAGTTAATAAAGCAGCTATGCATGTAGGTAGTTGTGTTAATTTATATGGAACTGGTCAAGACGCTCCAGAGGGCGGTGGATACGTTTCTTCCAAAGATGGAAATGAAACTAGTTGGATTATTCAAACGAAATTTGAAACCCCAATGTTGAATTTCGCCCACATTAATGAGGCGGCGGGTCTTTTAACCAATCCTCTGTATGCTTCAGAATCTGTGCCTAGGGGCATGTGGCACCAATATGGGAGGCTGCCAAAAGTTAATGAAGGGGTGTTTTTGCAAATTACAGATATTCCTAAAGAATGGCCCAGCAATACATATGTCTCTTCCTCTCTTAAGACTGTCACGGATGATTTGCTTCCAACTCATCAAATGGCTGCTGGTAATGTTCTTTCTTTGGCAGATTTGTGCGGGTTTTCCAAGGAGCCAGTTAGGATAGGACAAATAGCGCAAACTAAAGAAATTAAAGAAGCGGTAGTGGCAATTCCATTTATTCAAAAAAATTCTAGGAAAGTATTTTTTGGTATTAAAAGAGAAGACATTGAATCTGCAATTAGTAAAGAGCCGGGTATTTATAATAGGTCTGGTACGTCCGTAAGGGAAATGGTAAAAAAAATGCAATCATATAATTTTCCACCACAAATGGATTTTTTAAAAGATCCTAATTTGAACCCTTTTGCTATGTATATTTTTGAGTTTAGACATGTTTTGTCTCAAAAAGACCTTGTAGATATTTGGCAGAATTTACCTCCTAACATTGGAACGACCTTTGAGGAAGTAGAATCTACAATTTCTCATAATTTGTTTGTTGAAGAACTGTTGGGCCCCGGTTCTATAGTTGAAGAGGACGAAAAAGTATATCATGCGAAACATAAAAATGAAATTCCTGACAACATAAAATGGATGGTCTTTAAAGTAAAACAAAAGGCTAACGCAAGTTATTATGACAGTATTATTTTTAAAGGATTGGTTTCGGACACTTTGACGTCAAAGTTGGAGTCAATAACCTACAATTGGCCCTACGATTTCTTTTCCCTTGTGGAACTAGTTAAAATAGAGGCAGAGGTAGACTTTGCAGATGTGGAAATAAAAGAATCTGAGGGAATATCTGTCGGGGTCGGGACCACTGATACAATCTCCGTCGCTGGTGTGATCGGAGGAGGATCTTTAATTGGAGGGGGCGCTAGAATAGCTCAACAAGCAACTGAAGGCGGAAAGAAAAAGGCCACAGACGCAGGAGTGTCTCTCTCTGCTCTTCAAGCAGGCCATGGCATTGCATCATCAGGTCCACAGATACCAGTATCTACAGGTGATGGGGGTTGGCAGATATGACATTTTTTAATAAAAAAGAAGAAGTTTTAGATGTGAAATTGACTCCTTATGGTAGATATCTTTTATCAATAGGAAAATTGCGCCCAGCTTATTATTGTTTTATTGATGATGATGTGGTTTATGATGTGGCATCTATTGGCGAAACAGAAGCACAAAACCAATCTCACCAAAGAATTGTAAATGAAACCCCCAAACTAAAGCCCATTCCGTCTGTTTTTAGTGCGAATAAATCTTTTGGAGCAATGGAGTCGGAGGACACAACCATAGATAGCATTAGACAAGAAAGAAACGTATCAAAAGTGAATAGAAATTATTCTTATCTTGGCACCAATTCACACTCCTCAGAGAGATCTTCAACTTTTCATGTTAGTGCTTTAAATGGTGAATTCGCATCATCGGCACTCTATTATACGGCCAGTGTTAATAGTGTTGGTGTGCAAACACAAAGCGAAACCATAAATATTCCCCAATTGAACATGACACCGAAATATGAAATAAAAACCCACAAACTGTCTTTCGGAGAAACACAGCCTGATTTTTTTGAGGGCGAAATGTCAACGGTTTTCAGTGATAATACATATTTTTCCGTTTCCCCAGAGAACCCGTTGTTATTTTTTAAAGAATTTAATTCTTTTAATCATTTAAAAAATTATGATATTGAAGTTTTTGAATTGACAGAGGCCGATGGTACGGGTGAAATTTCCTATAAACCATTGAAGTTTAGAAAAAAATATGATATAGTTGTTAACGATATGATTGTTGATGAAGTTGTTAGCGATCGATATGAAGAGGTTATAACTTCAGATTTTGTTGAATATTATTTTAACATTTTTGTTGATAAAGAAATAGCAAATGAAGATATTTGTGCTGCGATAGGGAGGGTGGAGATTCATGACATTTTTGTTGATGAAGAAATTGATTGTCCTGATTTGGCAACAGAAAGTTTCGACATCTATGGAACGAACATTACAGATAGCGATCTGGAGGATTGTGACTGATGACAGTGGCTGAAGAAATTGGAACTGGACTATTACCAACAGTCTACATTAGTGATGTCAACATCATTTCTTCAGGATTTTCTAATAATTTTGAATTTAGCCCATTTATATCTATTAGAGATTCTGAAGATGAAAATGGAGAATTTAGATGGTATGGTACCATTTTACAAAACCTATCTACAGTAACTCTTTTGTGTGTAACAAATGATTTTGAGGATTCTAATTTAGAAATTATTGAAGGCCTAAATAATGGAACAATAATGCCTAATGATAATAGTGTTTTATCTATGATTGGGGTTGAAAAACAAACGTGGTCTTTAGATGTATTTTTAATCGATGGACAAACCACCTATCATGATACAGATGGATGGAGAGTTTATGATGTGGAAATTTCTACCGGTGGTTTTAATTTTTCAAAAGATAATCTTAAAGAAATCTATCTTTTTACATGTATGCACATAGATCTAAACGAGGCCGCATCCGTGCTTGGCGATGGGGTGACTGCTGATTTTGGGGGGGTGGAAATCTTTTCAAGTGCCGTTGTTTCAGAAAAAATCTTGGAGTTGGACTCCCCAATTGAAGTACCAGAAATTTCAACAGACACAGAGAACAACAACACCGCCAGCACCAAAGCAAACAGAGGAGCCATCCATGGGGGCAATTCAATACCCCATATGGCCAAATTTTTAAGACCTATTGAAATAGACACCGGCTTTTTAGGGGAGAATGTAGAGGTTCTTGTTACTTCTCCTTTTTCTGAGATGTTTTATTCTGTCGACAAGAATGAAAATGTAAATGGAAATTTTCTATTTGACCCTAAGAATCTTATTATTGACAACATGCCAATAGCTTCCAAAATGTTTTCAGTCAATCCCCAAGAGTTCAATAACTTATTTAATTCAATGAATATTGGAACAGCAGAAATTTTTCGCGTAGAGATGAAAAATGGAAAACAAATTTTAAATGATAGAGATAATGTTGTTGTAAGCACCCACAATTCAAAAGGATCTAAATTTAAATCAAAAAGTAAATTTGTTTTTGAAAACGGAATGAAGGCTAATGTTACAGTGGATGAACTGCCGGAATTTAATGAATCTATGACAATATTGGATGCTAATAATTTAAGCAAACAAGACCTATCAGAAGGCAGCGAGGCTGGTAGTATAGAGGAAATAGAAATAGGAAATAATCCAAGGTTTATTTCTTTTACAGATAAAAAACTTGGGAAAGAAGAAATGGGAGAATATTCTCATGGTATTCGAATAACAATAACAAACGAATTTGATCAATATGTTTTGAATAAGATACGTAGGCTGTCTATGGCTGTTTCTACCGTCAATGGTTATTATATGGGCGCAGTCTATGGAAATAAATTTAATAAATTTGGAAGGGTTTTAACAAAGCATGCTGAAACTTTAGAGCGAGCATTCAACAATGACAACGAGACACCTTGGATCGGCCCAGTTGATGATTTTCAAGCTGCTGCTTTGCTTATTTCAACATCCGGGATTGATTCTGCGACCACTAGCAGGGCCTTGAACCCTAGGACCGCCACTTCTTCTTCTATTCTCGATGTCATGGAAAAAATGAATCAGCTAATAAATGATATTAAAGAATATTATGATATTTCGGAAACTGAAAACAATTTTTCGAAAACTTCTGCTAAGTCTTCTGCGAACAGCAAGAAAAAACACACAATAGAACATGTTTTTTCTGAAGAAATGTCTTCTTCTGAGATTAATTTGGTTGGCTTGGATTACTTCAACAAAGAGTCGTCTAGTATTATGAGGATCTCAAAGAAGGATTATTTTGCAAGAGCCACAGCAGAAAAAAATAAATTTTTTAAATTTTCTCCAAAAGGTTTAGGTTCAAAAGAAATGTCAGACTTGAATAGTAGCATGTATTCCTATTTTACTCCTTTGTCAATTGAGTCTGGTGGTGTTTCCACTGGACTGACATTGGATTTGAATGAAACTATTGTTGAGACTATAGATAAAATTGAACCTGAGCCGATAGATTCTTCTTCTACTTCCCCCCTTACTGGTGATAAAAAAAGAAGAGGTCATTTTAGAACAAAAAATAAAAGAAAGATGTTCAATAGAAGAATGAATAGGCTTGGAATTATAATGTCTAGGCCTATAAAGAGAGAACAAAAGCCAAAGAAATTTATTGATGCTAAAGAAATAGTGGGGCCTACTAGTGATTTTATTGGATTCGAAAAAGATTTTTCTCCATCTATAGAGGAAATAGATGAAATTAATTTAAAAGAAAATAACAAAATTTTATCGGCAATTGATATAAATAAAAAAGACAAATCTAATTTTAAAATAAGTTTGAAAACGTTTTCGAACGTACCACCAGATTTGGATAAAATAAAAAACATGCCACTTCAATTAAAAGCATTATTTTTGAGAAATGATAAATCAACAAATTTTAATTTTGAAGATTCCGACCCCTTCGCAGATCCAAAAACTCAAAGAGCAGCAGAAATCAATTTTACTAAAATAAGAAAAGTGGAAATTTTAAATGGGTTTGGCTCTGGTAGGGGCTTGCTCTCTTTAAAAGACCCTAAATGGGAAATATTGACTAAAGAGCGTTTTGATTCCTTAGAAGGAAATGTTTTGTGTCGTCTCAGTCCATGTAGTGTTGATTTTTATAACATAAAAGATAAAGACAATTTGAAAGATTACGACACACTATTTATTATCGAAGCGTAAAATAAACATTATGACAAAATATTATAATTCAAGTTTGGTGAGGGCTAACAGAGACACTTTGGCTACGGCGATTGGAACAGCGTTGACTTTGGTGGATAACGAAATTAAAATTTCGGGAGATCATAGTGATATTATTGATAATAATTTTTTCGGTTCTGTTACGCAAGATGAAAACGAATTTTATAGTTCTCAAGATACTTTGAGAATTACTGGGAGATCGGAATCTTTTGAGAAGTGGGAAGAATTCGTCAATAGTATCGTACCAGCAGGGACAATTGATAATAATTTTTTTCAATGCTCTAAGCCTAATGACGAGACAAGTAATTCTTTTTTAGAGACTCAAATAATTTATAATAAAAGTTTTTTTAGATATGAAAATTATACAAAAAGCTTAAATACAAAAATGCTGCCGAGCCAAGTGCTTATAGAGGAGGAACATGATTTAGCATCATTTTCGCCTGTCGGGTTGACTGCCAATAATAATGATTTTAGTTATTTTGAAAATTATGTGGAAAACCTACAAGACATTTTTAATAATTCTTCAACTTATATTTCTAGAAATTCAAATATTTTTATTTTAAAAGATATAGGAAACGATTATGTAAGTGGCATTCCGGGATATTTAAAAATAGACTTAGAAACTCATTTAGAAGAGCGCGCTTTTGTAGATGATATTGAAGATATAAAAAGAAAGAAATTTCTTTTTCAATTTATAAAAAACAATACGGCGTCTATTTCTATGTTTACAACTGAGGAGGGTGGAAGAATTGCTTTGGGAACATATGATGTTTTAGAATGGCTCTCTACTTTTAGCGAAATTAATAAATTTTCGGAGGGAAGCGACGAGGTTTTTCTTTGCGAAGAGGGCAATATGGATTATGAGAGTGATTTTGTCAACAATCTCTATAATTTTGTACTTCTTTCTGTCGTCAAAAGTTCTGTTAGTAATAATATGAGAGATCACCTATCTACAATCGATGGGGTGCTTGCAAATACAGAAGCAATTGGTTTTAAAGTGGAAAAATATTTGGATGTCGATAGGGGGTCACCAATTCAAACATTTTATTTAGATGGAAGAGATGTTTCTTTCATAGACTGTCAGATGAAGCATGGCCAAAAATATGTTTATGTTGTCACCTCGTTGGTAGCTGTTTATGGTTCTAATCACTCTTATTCAATCGAGTCTTTAAATGATAATGGGGAAGATGATTTTGATGCCAGCTTCTCGATGACAATAACTCCATCTTTTAAAATTTATGAAGTTCCATTTGGCAAAACAGAAGAGGTGTATGTGGAGATGCCACCGAATATTCCATCTTATTCTTTTGCGAATGAATCAGGAAAAAAAGCAGTTAAAATTTTGCTTAATAGCAATTTTATAGAATCAGAAGAAGAATTTGTAGGTATTCTTAATCCGGATTTTAATTTTTTTAATAATGTGGCTTTAGCTCAAAAAAATGAAGCTACTAAAAGTTCTCACATGTTCTCTTCCGGCCAATTTGAAATTTATAGAATTTCTGAAAAACCAAGTAATTATAGTGATTTTGCGAATGGGTTTGTTTCGATTGTTAGAAGTTCGACCCACTTATCGACAGCACATCCGGATGGCCATTTTGGAGAAGAAACAATACAGCCATACAGCTATTCTTCAGATCCAAAGTCTGCTGAATTTGTTGATGTTGTTTCTGCTAATAAAAAATATTATTATCTATTTAGAGAACTAACAGAGCATGCAAACCCATCGAATCCAACTGAGATTATTGAATTAGAACTTATAGAGGATTCTGATGAAACATACATTGTGACTTCTCCTTTCTATTTTGATCAAAGGAGAGATTTTTCTTATAAAAAAGAAATGAAAAGATTTATGCAAATAGTTCCAAACCCAGAACAAGCGACTATAAATGAAGAACACAACACCTATCATTCAGCAAATGACATAAGCGAAAGTAATTTGTCAATTTTAGGACCACATCCGGAAGAACTATTCAGTGGTAAGAAATTTAAGATAAGATTGACTTCAAGACATACTGGTAAAAAGATAGATGTTAATATTCAATTTGGTAAGAAAATAAAATAATTAATTATGAAACAACATAATTATTACAAAAACAGGAGTTAAATAAATGGCTTTTCAAGACAATAGCGGCGATATTATTTTAGACGTTGTTTTGACAGATGAAGGAAGAAGAAGGCTAGCCAAAGGTGATGGTTCTTTTAAAATAACAAAATTTGCTTTAGGAGATGAGGAAATCAACTATGAGCTTTACAACACAGCACACTCTAGCGGTTCTTCTCATTATGATTTAGAGATTCTTCAAACACCAATTTTGGAAGCTTTTACTAATAATACTTCAACTATGAAAACTAAATTGCTTTCTATCCCTAGAAACGATCTTCTATATCTTCCCATTCTGAAATTAAACGAAGTGGCCAGTACGGATGTTCAAATGCATGCTAGTGGCTCCTATATGATTTCAGCGGATAGATCCACAGAAGATGATACTTTGCAAGGTACAAACAATTGCATTGCTATCGCGTCAGACAACACACATGTTCCGGGATTTATTCTAGGAGCATCCCTATCTCAAGCTGGTAGTTATATTAGAGTTGATGCTGGGATAGATAATAAAAACTCCACAACATCAATAACTGACACTTCTCTCGTTGAGACTCAATTTATGATTGAAATGGATAGTCGTTTTGGCCAATTAGTGTCGACAGATGGAAAAACTAGACTATCTCCTGATTCTGTGGATGATGATCATCAAGCTATTTACATTTTGTCTAAAGCCATTAACCCTTCTTTTGTTCAGACACCAGCGGTTTCTAATGAGACATCAACTACAAAACCAATTCAAGGACCGGTGTTCGCAAATGTGATTTTTAAAATTTTGGCAAGTCAAAATTTACAAACCGGTTATTATTATTTTGACAGAATGGGCGGATCCACTACAATGCTTGGGTATGACGGTGGTCAATCAAATGTAAAATTTATAGACTCAATTGTTAGGGTGTCTGGTGTCACAACAGGTTATAGTTTAGACATTCCAGTTAGATATGTTAAACTTTACTAAAGGAAAATTAGATGGCTAGTACTTTTAAAACTTTAAAACAAAATGATTCAGTTTCAACCAAAACTCTTTTACACGAAGCAATTCCATTAACAGGTACCATTGTTTCTGGTACCTATTCGGATGATAATATTAAAAATTATGGACATGGAATGTTTCAAAGCGTGTATGATTATCCATATTTAAGCAGTTCGGCAAATCATATTTTTGATATTACATCGGGCTATTCTTCTCAATCTCCGTTATCTGGTGCGTCTAGTACTCAAAATGCTAAAAAAATAAATATTTATAATCAAATGGCTCAAGTTTTAGTTGGTTATGACAAAGTAGGAAACATCAAAAGGTTTGATGCTGATGGCGATTTTGTTGGAACAACAACAGATAAAATGAATGAATGTGTTTTTATAAATTTTTCACGTTTGTTGGTAAAAGACGAAATAAAGAAAGGGTCTTTCGAATTAAAATTAGCTTCTGGCGCAGAACATTCTGGATCCGGGATCCCCTCGTCTGAATTAATCGCGATTACTGATTACTCAGCCTCAACAAGTAATGGGGGCTATTTTGTAAACTCTCCTGTTGGTGAATATGGAGTTTTGTCTGTTACAGCTAGTATGAGAACAACAGACCAAAAGGATGTTTTAAAATTTCATAATTATCATTCTGTTGGTCTGATTTATTATCAAGCTGGGATTGTAGTTCTGTCTGCCTCCCTTTTTAATGATGCCGCCCTAGGTGGGGTGCTTAGTAATGACAATGGTCATATGGAATTGGACACTAACGCCGAATGGTTTAGCTCTCTCGCAACAGGCTCAACCATTACCACCATGGCTAATGGTTTTCGAAATAGAATCTACAACATCCAATTCAACAATACAGTAGAATTGAATTCAACAATTTATTTTTGTCGTGCAAATCATAATGAATTCAATTATAGTTCCAACCCAACTTATTTAAGCGGCAGTTCTATCCGAGTAAAACCAGAAAGTCAATATGACCCTGTTTCCTATATTACTACTATCGGGCTATATTCCGCAGACAATCAACTTTTGGCTGTGGGGAAGCTTTCCGAGCCTCTAAGAAAAGACCCTACCATTGAACTAACTTTGAGAACAAGGCTTGATTATTAGCATGTTATGTCTAAATTTGTATTCAAACCAAATGACGTTTTTACCAATAGAATAAAGACACACCCTCAATGTGATTTCTTTATTTATAGCGGTTCGGTATATATTAATAATGTCACGCATCTTTCGGGAGCGAACACAGATAATATTACAAGTGTTCCCAAGGGCTACGTTAGCATCCATGAAATGAATATTGATAGATCGAGCAACATGATTTATCCATTTGTTTATGCTGATTCTTATAAAACAACATTTAAGACAAATTTAAAACAGCCAAATGTTAAATATTATTCTTGGCCGAACTCTGCATCTACTGATGGCAATTGGGGATTGGAATCTTATGCCTATCCAAATGTAGCAGGCCCAATAGATGATCTCTCCTATCCCCTATCTGCTTCTATTTCTAGAAAATTGACAACAGTGGAAACAATAACTGTTAACAATCTTGATTCAGCTTATGATATAACTTTAAACAGGACTGGTTCCGCATTGGCAAACATTGCTAGGAAATATACTAGATTAAGTAAGCATTTTGTTTTTAATCCTACTGGTTCTTACAAATCACAATTATATGCCAATCAAAACTCTTTTGGTTCTGAAAATATATTTTTGCAGAGAGATTTGACAAAATCAACAGTAAATATGATTTTCATTCCTAGTATTTTTTATGGTTCGTCAATTAAAAAAGGAACTGTTTCGTTAAAATATTATATAACAGGATCCGTTGTGGCAACGGCTATAGACGAAAGACAAAATGGAGAATTAATAGGAACAGTTGGAAATACTTCAGGATCAATTGTTGGAATTATAATGTATGATGAGGGAGTAATGCTTCTAACGTCTTCTGTGGATTTAGAAACGGGACCTAATTTAAACATTAAATACGATGAAAGTAGCACCATAGAGTCTTCTTGGCTTTATTTTGGCACATCAATGAATGACGGCATTTCTCACAACACCATCCAGACAGCCAGTTACGGCATTTCCTTTCAGGGCACAAACTATGTCAACACAATGACCATGTTTTGTCATGCTAACAAGGGAGAATTGAATTGCTCCAACAACCCTACATTTAAAAAGAATAGCGAACTGGTTTCTCAACCCGATCTTACTTCTTCTCATAATTTCTTTTCAGAACAAGAAGTCGGGCTAAAGAATATTACAACGTCTTCATATTCTGGGGTCGAAGAAGACTTTCGCAAGACAACTTATATTTCCAAAGTCGGCGTCTACGACGAGAATGGAAACCTTATTATGATTGCCAATACCTCCTACCCGATCAAGAAAACGGAAGATACAGAATACACATTCAAATTAAAAATTGATTTATAATTTGACATTTGATCTCAAACATGTTATAATATAAAGATGGAAGTAGTACTAGGTTTGGACATAAGCACAAGCAAGATTGGAATCACCATAATGAATTACAATATGGATTTGATTCATTGCGAGTTCCTCAAGCTTGATTCAAAAAAAGAACTTGAAGATCGTTGCATGGACTTGGAGAACTATATCGTTTCATTGAGCCGTAAGCACCCAATCAAGCAAATCTTTATCGAACAGCCATTCGTGATGTTCTCCGGCGGAAAGACGACAGCAATGACAATGAGCAAGCTCCAGAGGTTCAACGGCATGTGCTCCTACATGGTGCGGCGATTATTGGGGATAAACCCCGAACTTATTGCGGCGAATAAGGCTCGGTCCCTTAATGAGATCAAAGTCAAACGAGGTCAGAACACAAAGAAAATCATTATTGAATGGGTTGCAAATAAATATCCGAAAGACTTTGTGTTTGATTTGACTCGCTATGGAAACCCTAAACCCGGCACAGATGACAAAGCAGACTCTGTTGTAATTGCTCTAGCAGGACTAATTATTAGCAAAAAGAAATGAAAAAACTTCTTGATAAAAAATGCTGGTGAACTGTGTGGAAAGCTATTTAGAGTGTCTAGTGGAGATTGTTTATGGAGTTAACTAAAAAAGAATTATCATCTATCATTAAAGAAGAAATCAACAGTGTTCTTCGCGAATTCGAATCGGAGGATCCAGATATACAAGATGCTTGGCAAGATTACATTGGTGAAAAAGGCGGAACCTATATGTCTTATCATACAGATGAAATAATAGAAGATTCAGTAGGCGAGTATTTTTATTATCTTCCGTTGCAGTACTTTTCAGAACATAGTAAACCAGAGGATATGGGGTGGAGCAGTGGATATGACGGCGAAGAAACAATGTTTGATATGGAAGAGGAGCATATTTTGCCCCCCATTGTTGTTGATGCTTGGTACAATAATGGCGAAATTGAGTTTTCATTGGTCGGAGGTAGGCATAGATTGCTAATGTCGATTAGAACTGGAGAGGAGGATATCCCTGCTATAGTTTTTTATCCACGAACAGAAGAGTCATACGAGGTTCTTAAAAATTTTGGCCATGCCAACTCGGAAATTTTTGATATTGATGAAATTTTACTTAAAAATTTTAGAAGCGAGTTTATTTAAAAAACTTCTTGACAAAACTCTTGGTCATGTTATATTATCACTATGTTTAAGAAAAAGAAAAAAATTATAAAAAGAAAGCTCAAGATAGGTTACAACCATGGCTATGGAAGGGCTCCAAGCTTAAATCGATTTTTGGTTTATTTCGGAATGGGAATGATGTTCGTTTCTTTCTGCATGGCTTTTTATTATATAAATTTCTCCGACCTCCCGTTGGCTGATAAAGCTGAGTATGAAAGGGAAAGAGTCATTGTTGGAACTCCAAGTGGATTTGACATGCCAGACGGAGAGATATAAAAAAACTTGACAAAAGACTTCATCATGTTATACTCTCTATAGGACAGGGACAGACATGATAGAAAAACAAAAGATTTTAACCGACATTCTCGGTTCTTATAGGCGCTACTCCAACGGGGAAATGTATTTCCATTGCCCATTTTGTGGACACCATAAGAAGAAGTTGGCCATTCGCTTGACCCATGGCTACCATTGTTGGGTCTGCGATATTCGCGGCAAGAACATCTATCGCATCGTTCGGAAGTTTGGCTCCTATTCCCACAGACAGAAATGGCTTGAGTTGGATGGAAAACTCAACCTCTCGGACTTTGATACTCTTTTCGAGGAATTGATAGAAGAAGATCAGAAGGTTGAACTCCCAGAGGATTTTGTATCACTATGCAACAGGAGGCTTCCGTTGGCGTCTAGAAGGGCTCTGGATTACCTTGAGAGCCGTGGTCTGACCAAGAGGGACATCTTCCGCTGGAAGGCCGGGTTCTCCAAACAGGGACGCTATGGAGGCCGTATAATCATCCCTTCATTTGACAACAAAGGAGAGGTCAATTATTTCATTGCTCGATCCTATGTTGGGCATAAGAAGAAGTACCTCAACCCCCCATGCGGTCGAGATATTGTGTTCAACGAACTATTTATTGATTGGGACGAACCTGTTGTTTTAGTCGAAGGAGTCTTCGACGCCATTGTTGCAGGAGATAACGCTATTCCGATTCTTGGATCAACACTACGAGAAAAATCAAAATTATTTCAAGCATTAGTGCGCCACGACACGCCTGTTTTTCTCGGACTCGACCCTGACGCAGATAAAAAAACTCGACAAATGATCAAGAGCATGTTACAATATGATCTAGAATTATTTATAATTCCCGTTGAAGGTCATGAAGATATTGGAAGCATGACCAAGGGAGAATTTGTAGAACGAAAAAATAATGCTGCCATGGTTGATCATGATGAACTTTTCCTCCTTGACGAGTTGAGGCGCATCGTGTGAAGCATTTCAGTGTCGGAGATGCTGTTAGACTTAAAGTTCCCGGTTGGGACGTCATAGCAGTTATCGTCAGCTTTGAAGAGATTAGTGGTACAATATTGTGCGAAATAGTATTGCAGGTTGATTTATCTCGCGCATTTGTTTTGGAATCAGATTTGGAAGAACTAAAGGAAGAATAGTGTCTGAAATTTATATGTTGATAGGGTTTTCTCTCGCGGCTTACTCTGTTATCGCAAATGACAGTGCCCAGACTTTAGGCACCTTTATTGCTTCAAATAGCAAGAAGACCAAGTGGTATTGGATGTGGGCGTATGCGTCTATCATTTTAATATGCACAATGTACTATGGCTATCTAAGCGGAGACATCGCGCATGGAAGATTAAATAAGATCCCTCTACCGGATCAGTTTCACTGGTACCATGCCCTTGCTCCGGCCCTGCTTTTGTGTATGACGAGATTTGGAATACCAGCCAGCACCACTCTCTTGACGTTGAGTGTATTCAGCAGCGAGGTGGTTTTAGGGAAAATAATTATTAAATCCGCAGTTGGTTACGGCCTCGCAGCCATATCGGCATATTTGATTTGGACGCTGCTTTCGAAAGTATTAAATGAAAGAACCAAAGTCCCGGAGAACAAGAAGAACTTTTGGAGGAGATTCCAATGGATATCGACAGGCTTTCTCTGGTTTATGTGGCTGTCTCACGATATAGCAAATGTGTTCGTCTTTCTCCCAAGAGGTGACGACATTTCTTTTCTGGCTCTGACGGGCATTATTGCTTTCCTTGTAATTGCTTTGGCCCATCTGTTTGCTACAAACGGAGGAAAGATACAAGAAATAGTTTTATCCAAAAGCGGAACAAGGTTCGTGCGCTCCGCTTGTTTGGTGGATCTATTCTATGCTCTGATTCTGTGGTACTTCAAATATTATAATGATTTGCCCATGAGCACCACTTGGGTCTTTATTGGGTTGCTCTCCGGAAGAGAACTTGCGGTGCATAGAATCTTTAACGAAGACAAGAAGATAAAAGTCATCTTTCCAATGTTGGTTGGGGATTTCCTTAAGATAATGTTGGGCTTGGCTTTGAGCGTGGCTCTGGTTGTTATAATCGTTTACTTAAACTCTTTTCAATAAACAACTTGACAAAATCTCTCAATAGGTTATACTATATTACAATCATGGAGGACGAATGATTAAGATAGCGCATACAAGCGACATACACATAAGAAAACTAAAATACCACGAAGAGTATCGGATTGTATTTTCCGAGTTCTACAAAGCATTAAAGCACGAAC